>Ga0209930_1000670_pt1 | contig 71749 bp, 80 predicted proteins | sample ThiBiot_500_biof_2_FD_183948 | JGI IMG/M metagenome (GOLD analysis project Ga0209930, IMG submission 183948) | Wastewater bioreactor microbial communities from Cape Town, South Africa - Thiocy_cont_500_biof (SPAdes) | ecosystem: Engineered > Bioreactor > Thiocyanate-remediating >...
TAAGAAAAAAAAACGAATTTAAAACCGACAAATTTTGTTTGATTGTAGCTAATTTACAACGATGTCGAGAAGAACGTGAGAAAATTATTCGAGAAGAAGCACTTGCAAATCCATCATTAGCAAAAACGCCTGTACCTCGTAAGATAAATTTCATTTGTCAATCAATCTTTCAATTATTTCTTTTCGTAAAGAACCATCGTATGTTCACGACACTTCTTTGCCTCGACCGTAAATATCTTAAAATTATCAAGAAAAAACAAATGCCATCATTTTATCTCTAGAGCATATATCGAAACAAAATTTACTCCATCGAGTTCACTTCTCCATGGTTTAAATGAGCCAATAACAGTTAGTAGTGTTCCACTACGTTCTGAATCTGCATCAAGCGTGAAATTCTCTCAACTTCCGCCACGATCTGCATCATCAACTCGTCTGACAGCAGCTAATTCGATACTAAAATCATCAACCACTCAATGGCCACCGTCAAATGAAATCGACAATCAAAATGAATTTCATCCTTCATCAAACGCCAGTCTTACTGATGATGTTCGACGAATGGTTTGTCTATTTTCGCTTGGATCGAATTCAAAGATTGCTTCTTTTTTTCTTGTATTCAGAATAGAAGTCTTCAGCGTATGAGTACATCCGAATACGGACCAAGAGAAAACAAAAATGAACGATATATGTAAAAATAAGAATTTCGAATAAAATCAACTGAGGTGTTTATTGATAAATTTATTAGAAATGGTCTTGAAAATGTGAAACAAATGATTGAACGACGTGCAACACACTCAGCAACATTTACTGATCCTGAAATAGCTGCTTTCGAGAAAAAACAATATGATATCTTACTCGGACAGTACGGTTTTCATTGCTTCGAAATACAAATGTGATTTATCATTGAATTTTTAGCTATGATCATGAATTAAAAATTCAAAAAGCAAGAGAAAATGCACGTCGAAGTGAAAAGCTGAAAGAAATCGAACGCTATGAATCATTAATTCACGATTTAACTGTAAAATGAACTTGTTTTCGAATTTTCTGCAATGTTTTCTTTTCTTTTCAAGGATCATTCAATGGCTGAAGAACGTCGACAAAATGAACTTCGTCGTAAAATCGGTAAACTTCATCATTCACGACAACTCTACGAAACATTGCATGCAAAAAACTACGAACAGTATGTTTTTTTTTGCCGATACGAATTAATTCCATTCGATTTCGTTGTTTTTCTCTTCTTACAATAGACAATTAGCAGATTTAAGTCAACGTCGATTAGAATTACTTCATGATATACAACAAAAGGATCGTCGTACGCGACATTTTGTTAAAGATAAAGAATATGCGATCAATTTAGTACAAACATAGATTTTAAATTTTAAATTTGAATTGATTATTCATTCTTTGTTTAGTCTCGATCATTAGCAAAATCTTCTCAAGATCTCCGAGATTATCTCCGTGAAACTCATGAAAATTTCGATGAAATGGCACGCAAAGCTGAATTTACTAGTAATGTTCTAGTTAAAAAATCGAAAGTACCTCCTCAACGTCGTCATTTACAATCATCAATTCGAACATAGATACAACTTTTTACATTGACTATTTAACGAGTGTTTTCGTTTTCTTTTGTTTGCACGCATCAAAACAGTATGCATAACCTTATGTGAACTCTTTTCTATCTGTTTTTTTTTGTCTTCTCGCGTGTGTGTAAGTGTTTCGATTAACAGCAATTTTGATAATTGAAACTTGAAGCTTTTTTTTTTCTAATATATGTAGTTCAGTTGTGTTGATTTTTGTAGTAAATATAAGAAAGAAGAAAACGCTCAGTTCTATTGGAAACTGTTGACATCTATGACGAATCTTTTTGTTTGAAAGAAAAAATATATATTAGCCTAGCCAATCGATTCGATGATTTTTATTCTCAAAAGAGAATTTCACGATCATTCGTCTGATCCACTTAAAAGCTGTACTAAGCAATTTTGATAAATAAATAAATTACTATGGATGAAACAGTCGCGAAATTGTTTGATTGTCCAGATTATTTGCAAGGAAAATATTGTCATGCCCTGTGCAACTTTCGTCATCAAACAGAAGAAGAGAAACAAGCGAGTGCGTCATATGATTTCAAATGTACTTGTCAAGCTCAAGATTGTGTTTTGTTTTCTAGTTGAGAAATATTATGAAGGATTAAAATTAAAGGTTAATCTGAAGAAAGTAAACCGATTTGGTCGTGTAAGTATCAAAATACTTTTCGATTCGAAATGAATTCGAAGAATGCCGTGTCAATTTAGGTTTACATCATTGCAGGACCAGAACGCTCCGGTAGAATATTTCTTTGATAATAATCATAAAATGAAATCTAGTTGCTTTATTGTATGAAAAGGTACATCATGGTTATTCAATGCAGTACGTTTACTTCTTGTTCATGAAGATTCACCATTTGGTCCTGCTGATAGTTATCGATTGAATCATATAACAAAAAAAGATCTTGAAACACGTTTAATCGAAGCTAATGGTCGACCATTAGTCGTACGTACTATGCGAATACCTGATTCGGATTGGGCTGAAGATCTTGACCTGCAAGGACATGGTTATATGGTCTTTGTGTCTCATCGAGATCTACGAGATGTTATCGATGATTGTCTATCAATAGGTTGGATGAAACATGATCTTGGAATTATTCTTTCTCGACTTAAAACCTATATGACAGCGTACGAATACTGGCGTGCATTGGCTCATGGTGATTTTCGTTACGAAAGTACGCATAATGAGCCTGTTGAACAAATCAAACATCTCGCTCGAATAATGGGCATCGAAAGTGAACATGCCGAACATATTGCAAGAGAAATTAATTCGTTACGACCAGGTCAAGCAGTTGGACCTGATCAAGTGTAAGATTCTCTCTTGGTTGTTGAGGGTTTTTCTTTTTAAAAATTTAATTTTCAGAACAAAAATGTGGCCAGCTCAACGTGTTATTGAAGAATCACGTGCGAATGGTGATGATGAGAATGACAAGACAACAGATGAAAATGGCAATGAAAATTTGAGGGTCGTTGTCGTACCTGAACAAGCCAAACTATCCGAAATTGAACGTCAAAAAATTCGTGATGTTCACGGGAATTATCACGATCGTTATGGATACGTTTAATTTTCCATTGATTTCTCAGACTTTTCATTGTCAGATATGACGACACATAGAATTACATGACTCCTGTAATGTACATAGACTAAAACACTATATCTTCTGATTGTATTCTCGCTTTTATTTGAAGAAATTCTTTTTTTTGTCTGTCATCTATTTGCATATCTACTGATATTTTGAGAAAGATAAAACTTGTTCGTCCTCTCAAACTATTAAGAATAAACTCTCGATGTTTAATGTATATGGTGGTCTTGTACTCATGACTCTACTGGTCCCTTTTCTTTTACTTTGATTGAAAGTATTCAAATAAAAACTCTTATCACGCTTTCTTTTCGAATATAAAAGCAACCAAAATAAAATATTTTCTCTTCTTATCATTTTCATTTTTGTTTCTGCTGAATACTTGACTATGGCAGCTGCTCCCATTCCAACATATCAAGGATTAACAACGGTAAAGATTTATGTTATTGACCAAAGAAAAAAACATTTTTTTTAATGAAATATTCTTCAGGTTGAAGCTCTCCGAAAATTAATCAATGAAAAATATGCAAGTAATAAATGATTACTTCATTTTTTTTATGTCAAAAAACAAAACGTTGTTGTCTGTTTTTCAGAAGAAATAAGTGAAGGCACAGTGTATGATGCGCGTGATATTCAACGTTTCAATGAAAACGATGATTATGCTCGTATGTTCGTCGAACATGGACAATATGGAAAAACTTTCGATAATACAAAAGCATTTAAAGTCTTTCACGATGCCATGTCTTGGCGAAAAACAAACAATATTTATGGTAAGAAGAAACGATCATTTTTAACGATTAGCAAACAAATTGACTGTATTTTTTAAAAATTTTAACAGATATTTCTACAAATGCTTTTCCAGCAGAATATTTCGAACGACGTGCACTTTATTTCGATAGTCATGATGTTAATAATACTCCGATTTGTAAGACGAATACTAAAGACAAAAAGAAAAATGTTTGATTTTAATCGACTATTTTTTAGTACTTTATCTTATTCGAAAACTTAACAAAGGACGGGAAGATAATGAAGCTGTCAAACGTTTTATTACGTATAATTTCGAAGAACATATTCGTAAAAATCCTGGTCAACGAATGACAATCTTTTTCGATATGAGTGAAACCGGCCTATCACATTTAGTTCGTTTAATTTTAATCACTGAATTTCATCAAATGATTTCATCTACTTTAGGATTACGATCTTGTTAAACATGTCATTCATTGTTTACTTTATCATTATCCAGGAGTTCTCTGTACGTTGATTTCCAGTGAAAAATAAAACTCTATTGATCGCCTATTTTAGCTTATATGTTGGTTTACAGATTACCATTTGTTTTACGAGGTAAACATGAAATAAATGATTTTTAATTAAGAAACCAAACAAAAAGAATTTTCTTTTAGCTGCTTGGAAATTAATTAAAAGCTGGTTGCCAACTGAAACTCAAAATGCAGTCATATTCGCCGATGAGAAAACAGTTACAAATTATGTTACACCTGATAAGATACCCGCAGAAGTCGGTGTTACTGCAGCTAAAAAGTGAAAAGAAATTAGAAAACATCAAGTTGATACATACAATTGTTTTTCTTTTTATTTTATACAAAAATTTTCTATTTAAATAAATTAAATTGATAATTTATATAAATGTTTTTTAACTATGAATTTAAGATTTCAACAGGCGGATCATGTTGTGTCTTTCAGATACTTTATTGGAAAATCATTCCATCGGATCAATTACGCACTTAAAGTTTAAATGAATAAAACGCTTTTTTTTTCTTTGCTTTATTATAATTTATTTAATTAATTAAATAAAACAAAACAAAACTTAACGAACGTAATTGTTTGTTTCGTTCGATGTTTTTTTTCCTTTTCGATATAGATTATTATAATTACCGAAATTTCCCTTGCGAATGACACATTATTCGAATCTCTTGAGATCGAAAATCAATGTCGAAAAGAATGAATACTATGTAGCCAGTTCTAATTTGCTTTTCTGATCAATAGTCAAAATAAAAACAAAACCGACGAGAATCTCATAACACGAATCATGCGTTATTTTCTGTTCTAGATTCTTCGAATGAATTAACTTGAAACCTTGCTCCTCTTATCTTTACATTTCAGTATCTTATATTTGACTCTTATTTTTCTGCGCGCTCGTGTTTATGTTATCATCATGTCATCATCAATTCCGACTTTTCAAACATTAATATCAGTAAACTGTCCCATTTACATCAATACATCTGTATTTATATGATTGATTATTTTAGGTAGAGACGTTTCGAGAACGAATTAACGAACATTTCAAAAGTATTTCATTTGTTTGTGCGAAAATTAACATGAGGAGATTTGCCTTTTTTTTTAGAAGAAATAAAAAATGGTGAATTCGATGCTCGTGATCTTCAACGTTTCAATGAAATCGATGCCTATACGCTCATGTTTATTCAACATGGTCAATTCGGAGAAACATTCGATGAAGAACGTGCATTCCGAATATTCCATGGCTCGATGAGCTGGAGAAAACCGCAGAATGTTTATGGTAGAAGAAGAAGAAAAACAACAAAAACAAGCGAAATGAAATTCAATGACTTTTGATTTTTCGTTGTAGATATTTCAACGAAAGATTTTCCGGCGAATTATTTCGATAGAAATGCAGTTTATTTTAAAAATCATGACATTTACAATCATCCATTACGTAAGACGAACGAACGCCAGAAAACAAACTAAGAGCTATCGAACTTGATTGTTCATTTTAAGTTCATTTTGTCATCAAAACGTTCAATAAAGGTCAAGAAGATAATGAAGCTGTCAAACGTTTTCTAACTTATACATTCGAACGACATGTTCGACGAAATCCCGGACAAAAAATTGTCTTTGTCTTCAATTTACATGGCTGCGGTGTTTCGAATCTTGTTTGTTAAAAACAAAATCTTTTTTAATTAAATTCTTATCGAATTCGATTTTTCTCAGGATCTCGATCTCACAAAGTTTATCATCAGTTGCGGACAAACCTATTATCCGGGTCTATTAGGTAGACATTTTTTTGTCGGAGATTTAGTTTTCAAAATGTCATAACATTGTTTTGCTTTTTAGCTTATATGCTAATCTATAAAATGCCATTCGTTTTACAAGGTAAATGTCTTTTTTTTTCATCATGTATTCATATTGATTAACAAGAATCAATATTCGACTTTCAGCCGTATGGATACTAATTCGTTCATGGATGCCAGCTGACGCCGATCAGTTCATCAAATTTGTCGATACAAAATCGATCGCACAATACATTCCAGTCGATCAATTATCTACAGCAATGGGCGGCACAGTGAGTGAGAAAAAAAGAAATAACAACATGAAAAACAAGATAAAACATGGTTTTCCCTCGTGTCTGTCTGTCATCGCCTTTTTTCTCTTCTTATTCGTCAACCGATCAAATCTATGACAAATTTGCTTAGTTTACATATCTATAAGACAACTCATCTAACTAGATAGTTTAATTCGTATTGACTTGATTGTTTGTATTTCCGTCTATTAATATCTGGTTCATAGACATTGTTTATACTATCGTAATCGATCTGTCTATCAATCACACGTGCTAAGAACGTTGAGATATAATGTTTTCTACTATTACCACTATTTATTTTGTTCTATCATCTTTTTTTTTGTTTCTTGCTTATTCTATTTTCATAGGGTACGTCATCGCGATTTTTTTCTGTCGTTCTGCAGCGTCAAATATATAGTTTTTTTTGCATCGAGATCGAGAAAAAGAAGAAAAAAGAAAAAAATAACCTAGGAAAGCTTGCTACTCTCTTTTTTTCTCAGTATGAACGACAAGTCTATAACCGAAGTAGTAATAACATCAGCAAACGGCATTGAAGAAAAACGAGAATAAAAGACGGATGTCGACTAGAACAACAACAACAACAGCAGCAGTAGCAGCAGCAGCAGCAGTCATAACAACACTATCAGGATACGATGATGATGATGATGATGACAAAAGTTTTTTTTCTTTTTCAGATTATTTAATCAAACATAATAATGTTCTCTAGTGTCTTGTCTATCTAATCATGTCACACAAAACTCTCAATTTGAATGATGTATGTGAATAGTGTGAGAGGAAAAGAGGGAATAGAATCATTCGATCAAATCGATAAAAGAGAACGAGAGAAAAACCGAACATAAATGAAATCGACTTATTCGACTAGTGATAGTAGAATTCAGTTCTTGTTTTTAGTCAACTATTCTCGTTTTAATGTATATTTAGTACAAGTAGATAAAATAGAAATCATTGAGTTAATAATCTGTTTGTGAAGATCGAACTAAAAACAGTGTTGTTTGTGCTTTTCTAGGATACAACTAATTATGTGCATATTCATGATCCAATAAACGACGCTGTTGATGATCCAATGAATGCAAGTTTGAAGAAAAAAGTAAAAGCAAGAAAAAAGTCGAGGTGCTTCGATTAATTTTATACTAATCTATCTATCCTTTAGGTTACTTTTGCAGATAACGGCGCATTAGATTTGCCATTATCAGCATCATCCGGTGACGCCGGTGTAACCACAGAGAATACTTTAAGAAATGATTTTTCACCTAATAATGACGTGATGACACCGGAAGAGCCAACTAGTTCATTATCAACACCGGATCTGTCTCATTCAGTCACTCGTAAAGTAATTTTCAATTTATTCAAAATGAACAAACAAACAATGAGTCTAATTTAATTTCATTTGTTCACTTAGTCGATTCTGCAGAAGCCTGGTTTAGTCAATGGAACTAATACCGATGAAAAAGTTATACACGGCCTATCTATAAGGTTTCTATTATTTCATATAAGCTCTACGAGCTAATAAAAAGCAACAACAAACTAAATCTTCTTTTCTTTAGACCCTATGATGAAATGATTTTTGAAAGATCGGATTCTTCTTCACACACACCCACTGATTCTGTTCAAACAATAAATCTATTAAATACTAGTGATAAAATTCTTACATTTAAAATCAAGACAACATCTCCAGACAAATTTCGTGTTAAACCTGGTTGTAGTCTTCTGCATCCAGGTGCAAGTGCTACTGTATCTGTTTATTTATTAAAAAGTATTTACTTATTAACTTCAATTCTTTTTTTCATATCGTTCCTCAACTTATTTTCTAGCTTATTGCACACCGAATAATAATATAAATAAGGAAAAATTCTTAATTATATGGACATATATTGGCCAAGAATTAAAACAAACACAGTTAATCGAATTCTGGAAGACAGTGCCGACTGCTGTACTCTATGAGCATAGGTAAACTTCCTTTTCTTTTCTATTGTAAACATCAATAAAAATCGACTGATTATCAAGATTAAAATGTGCATTAACTGCGAAGTCGTCGTCGTCGTCGTCTCAAACCAATAAGACCGTTTCGTCTGATTCGAATTCAACTCGTTTGTTAACAGCGCAAACTACACCAATGATAACAACCACAGAACCAGAACCTTCGCTTGCTGAAATGAAGAAAATCGTAAATAAAATATCGTTTTAATGAATTATTAAAATGAAAATCTTTTTTTTTTTTATTTCTAGTTGAAAGATTCTCTTGCTTTACAACAAACAACGCTCACACAAACATTAACTGAACTGCGAACGATTCGATTTCTTCTTCTCATTGTCTTCGCACTTTTAATGTTTATTTTACTATCGGATGTATTTAAATATTTTTCTTCCTCTCTGTCTGTCAAAACGGATTTATAATCAATGATGAGTTCTTTTCACATATTCATGTTCCTCTTAGTTTGTAAACGTACGGTGCTAATCCTATACGAACACAGAAAAGAAAATTCATGTTGAGATCGTGATGATGAAAAAACAGTTGAATATGACATGTAAATTAATTTAATAAAAGAAACAGCTATGTGTCATCCTTTTATTTTCTAAAGATTATCTACTATTTATTAATTAGTAAAAGAAAGAAAAGCCAAGTTTTTTTATCGTCTGACGAAGACGATCTTTAAGTATGAAAAAAAAAGAACAATTCTCATATCCGTTTTATGCATTCTGCTTGTTCTCGATTGATTTCGGTTGAAACAAAATAAATATTTCTGCTTTTTATTACACATATTGTCTTTTGTTAAAATGAAAACAATAACTACAGAATACTTAAACAAGAGACAAAGGAAAGAAGAAAATAAAAGATGTGATAATTTAGAGCGGTCGTTTTCCGGAAAAAAAACAAAAGAAAAATACAGTTATCTGACTGAGAGAGAGAGAGAGAAAAAAACAATTTTCTAATTGACAATTACTGAACGACATGTTCGTTTCGTTGCCGATCTTGTTACCATCGATTTACAAATATCTTTCTCTTCATCATCGTTATTACTAATTGATTTTGATGGTTTTTTTATTGATTTGATTTTCGGATCTTCATCGTGACTATATTGATGATTAATTAGATGCATTGAAAACATGAAATATATGTCACATTCTCGACACGGATGTAAACGTGCTTTCGAGCCATGTTGTACCATATGATGGTAGAGTTGACTGGCATCGTCGAATGATTTCTGTTGACAAAGACTACATTGATAATCACGATGTGGATATTGATGTTCGATGAGATGTATATGCATTTTAATAGGTGTATCGAAATTTGTTCGACAAAGATAACAATGATGAACACTAGGTGGAGATGAACAACATGAATCAATAGTATCGATGAGAAATGCACTGGTTCTTTGAATTTGATGTTCATGAATATGGTCATGAGAGAAAACGATTTTATTACATTTTAAACTAAGAAATCAAAAGTTGTGTCACTTTCAAAAGAAAAACAAAAGATTTGATTTACCAATGATATTCATCTGTCGATTGTTTTGTTGGATGAATAGAGTTGCAATGTTGTTGATAAGCTTGAATACTATCGAATTCGGTATTTGTCGAACATTTCGGACAGGAGAATACTTTTGATTTTTCATCATTTTCTGTTTTGTCTATATCAAAAATAATAAATCTCAAAGGTCTATTGTCGATTTACCTGAACATTTAAAATCTTTGTCAATACAATGGAAACAAATAAGATTAAATGTTGATAAATCTATCAAATAGTTTCGATCTGTAGTCGTCGTTTTTTGACATTGTTGACATGTTAAAGTAAAATTTTCTTTCAAATGAAATTTCATATGTAAATTAATTTCATGTTCGTTGATCAACGATTGTTTACAAATAATACAACTGATTGTAACCGGTGTCGTATCGTGATTAGTTGAAAAAACATTTAGTTTTATTTTCGCTGTATTTAAATGATTATGATCATATAAATGACGTGTATAATCGAGTTCAGTCGTAAGAACCTCATGACAATACGAGCAAATATTCGAAGATGTTGCTTTACAATGTGATAGTTTATGTTCAGAGAGAATATCGATGGTTGAAAAGAGTCGATCGCAAATATTACATTTGAGATTATTACCCGATGATGCAATGTGAATACGTGAATGTCGATCAAGTTGTGTACGAGAAGTGAATATAGCATGACAATAAATACATTGAAATGAAGTTGAAGTTGTTGCTGTTGAACGATGAACATGTTTAGTATGTTCGATGAGAAGATGTTCAGAAGGAAATGTTAGATCACATGATGAACATGCGAGACTGTTTGAAACTAGAAAATTCGAAGTCAAGTTTTCGAGAATTTTATTTGTGATTGAAAATTTTACGTGAAGATTTTTCGTTCGAATCTTTTTTATCTTCGTTGTGTTCGCTCAAAGAATGTTGATTCAAATCGAATCTTGTTTGAAATTTCTTCGAACAAATTTGACAAGTAAATAGCGGATTAAACGATGGTTTAGGAAAGTGTAAATCAAGATTTTGTTGAATTTTATGCGTTAATTTCAAATGTTCGATTAATTCGTTCGTTGAAGTCATTTGACATGAACATAATGAACACGAATATAATGCAGTTTTGTGAACTGTTTGAATATGATGAATAAAATCTGAACGTTGTTTGTACGTTCCATTGCATAATTTACATTTCAATGTTTCAACTTAAATTCAAAAAGAAAAATAATAAAGAAAAAGTTGTTGTTTTTTAGATAATTTTACCGGTTTTCGATGGATGTGTACGTTCGATATGATTGAAAAAGAGTTCTACTGTTTCGAATACATCTTGACATTGAAGACATTTGATAATTTGTAGACAATGTTGAAATGAATAATGTTGAAGATAAGTTGCCATTGAATCGAACGAACGTTGACATTTTTCGCACCAAATCATTCGTTCAATGAGAGCATACTCATTGAAAATTGAATCAGACGACATTTTCGATGAATAATTTGACAGCGAAGAGATTTGATCGAGTTTCGGATAGAACAACGGATGCGTACAACGGATATGTGCGTAGAAATTTTCTCGATTATTAAATTTTGCATTACATAAATGACAATATGTATCGGATGATGTGGGTGATTGACTTTCGAATTTCGATTCATCGGACGGCATTTGTGAATGTTCAATTTGAATATGAGATCGTAGACTATCTTCACCAAGACAAACTCGAGGGCAATATGGACAATGTTCTGTCTTTTTATCATCTTTGTTTGATTTGTTTTCCGAGGAATGTTTTTGTTCTTCGGAAGAATTGCAAGTTTTTGATCGAAAATCTAATTGACTCGTTTTATCAACATTGTTATTGTTGTGATTATGAGTACGAATATGAGCTTTGAGATGATCAGATCGAGCAAATGTACTCTCGCATAAAGTACATTTAAACTTTCGTTCACCTGTATGTAATTTCAAATGACGATTGAGACTTCGACGATGTTTAAAACCTTTGCCTAATAAAACAATAGTAATTTGATTTCAATAAAATTTTCTTTTCTTTTTTTTTCTTCGTTTACCACAAAATGAACAACGAAATGGCATTAATTCAACATGAATCTATGAATAAATAATCAACAATATTCTCTGCATAATATCTTGTCAGTTGATTAATTTACTTGTTCATGTTTAAGTAACAGTGCCATATTAGAAAATGATTTATGACAATAGGAACATGTATGTGAATATTCTTCATTTTGTGTTATTCCAAATGATATCTATTTGGCAATGAAAATCATCAAAGACAACGAATCAGTCAGCTTTCATTACTGTATCTAGTTGTTGAGGATAATCATCGTAGGATGATGTTTGACTTTCATCACTATTGGTGCCTTCTGAAATGTCAAAAAAGAAGAACAAAGAACATTTCATTCAATGCTAATAAATAATAAGAGATTCATTTAATGGTCGATTTAGATGACCGTCTCTACCTGGAAAAAGAAATGAACATTGATAAAGACGATGTTGATTAAATTGTTCACTTGTTTGAAATGATTCTTGACAACTATCACATTTAATTGATGAACATTTCGAATCGATGCTATTCGATCGTGTCGATTCACTTGCTGGTTCTATAAAAACAAAAATGGAAGAAAATTTCTTGAGATTAAATTTACTATTTGACTGTTACTTTTAACTACTGACGGAAGAGTATCATCGTCATCTTGAGAAGCTAAGAACAAAAGAAGAAAGAAAATAATATAAAAAACTGACAAAATCAAAATGAGAATTTTACCATCGCGTTTAATTGCTCTTGGATTTGTCTGTTTGCGACGTGACATAACTTTGTCCTTAGTCTGAAATAAACTATTGCAATCAAGTCGACAACTACAAAGATTCTAACTTCTTGTTCTAATCATATTCTCAGTGCATCTCTCGTTCTCGATTTCTTTCTAGTTTTGTCTACCAGATACACACACACACACACACACGCATATACACACATTCGCCCATCACTCCCGGAGGGGTGTCGAACACAGCAGTTGTCGTCGATCTATGCATTTTCTGGCTCTTTCTTACTGTGCACATATACACGTAAAAAGAGTCGACTAGCTCCCCTGGGATGTAGCCACGGCAGGCAATACGACGTGAGTTCCCTGGTGACCATCCGACGACGTCAAACAGACAGTCAAAGAGAGAAACAACTAGTGCCACAAAGCTCTTCTTTCTCTTGTGAAATTCTCTCGAGATTCTCTTCGACAGAATTCTTTTAAACGAAAGAAAAGAAAAAGAAGAAGAAGAAGAAGAAAAAAAGAAAATAGAAAAGATTACAGACTTATCTTATCCACAGAAATTAATAAGTAAAAACAAAACCAGAAAATTTAGATCAAACAAATTTATTACATCTTTTCCTTTGTCTCCTTCTAACTTTATTATTCATATCAGTATAATAATGTTCGTTTTATTTCTGAGATTATGAATCTAAAAGGACTTAATACTTTTTTTTTAGATAATTCTCTTTCTTCGATGATAGCCGAAAGGAAAAACGAGAAAAAGAAGATGACACCTGTCTTGCAAAGTTTTCTTCCTTCTTGGTTATATTCATTCTTTGTTAATTCCCTCAAGATTTATGGTGTATGAGAGGGAGAGAGAGATAGAGAGAAATATATATATATAGGAGAGAAAAAGAAATGAACGAAGAAAGGAGACAGAAGAAAAACCAAAGAAAGAAAAATGTCCCATGCTGATAACAACTAAAGGATGGAAAAGCTAATTTCTTGAACTAATTGGAGATAATAATCAAAATAACCCTGAAAATAAACCTAATTCATTTATCATCTTCTTTCACCTCTTAATAAAAAGAGTCCTATATCCAAGATAATCTGAACTAAAGTATTAGCATATGCATTTTTTTGGAAAAAAAAGAAAGAAGCTCTATTTACTAATGAATAATCAATAAACTAGCGACACCATTTTGCTCAGATCAATGAGGGTAGCAACCTAGAGCAACGAAGTTGAATATGGTTCAGATGTGAAAAAGAAAAGAAATGATTTCTCATTGATATTTATTTTGTCTGCATATATCGTGTATATTTAAAGTGAAGTACTAAAATGGCCGGAACAATAGGTGATATCGCTGCTCGAATGGATCAAAGAAAGCAGCGCCTACTCGAAGAACAACAACAATTCGAACGAGTAAATTTTCGTTTTGACAATTGCCCTGAGAAAAAGTTCTATTTGTTCACTTTTAAGAAACAAAATATCTATGCACAAAATCCAGATGCTATCAGTGAACCATCAGAAATGGATTCGAGTCGACAGGCACCTAAACCTAAACGACGTCATCATCGTTCAGCAAATAAAAGTCCATTCGATGACGATAGTTCATTACAATTCAATTACAGCGATAGAAGATCGACGTCAACTGCAACAACGTCTTCCAGTACGCCACGTCAAGCGAATAAATTTTTGAAAAAAGCACCTGTAAATTCATCAATACCTGTTACTACAGAAAAACTCAGTGTTTCACGTTCACCACGCGATGTTTCATCGCCTCGAGTATCAACAAAACAATATTCAAGCAGGAAATCATCATCTCAACCAGCAACTACAGGAACTGGCATACTTGCACAATCGTCTCTTCTTGCTCGTGCTGCACATCGACAGCAATTATTTGCCAAAGGAATTGAGTTAGAACCAGGTGCTTTCGATCAAGATGATAATGAAGAATCGAGTTCAGATGCAACATCGACGAGTGGTGCTCGAATTCTTGCCGTGAAGAAAAGCTTTGTCAAGAAAAAAGAAACTACTCTGCCGGAAAATCAAGTACCTGAATTACAACATCTTGATAGTGAAACGAATAATAGTGAATACGAAGAGAAGAAAACCAAACATAGGAAAAGCAGAAGACCTGCCTCAGGTAGATATGATAGATTTATTGTGAGAAAATTCTTGAAAACAAGAAGTTTTTTTTTTATATTTAGTTCAAGATACAGATGATGATTTATCGTTGGATATTATTGGTGGTGATTCTTCAAGTGAAGGCCGAAAAACACCAACATTAACACCGAGAAAAGGCATTTTAAAATCGCCAAAAGTAAACATTCGATCTTGTCGTATTTTGAATGTAGAATTCCGTTTTTCTATTCGCAGGACTTTATTCAAAAAGACTACGAATATTCAGTTCAATTTTCAGAAAAATTAGTGACTGTTCAAGGTAAAATATTCATAGATTCAATAAATCGATTATACTCTCTTGTCGAACAGATCATGAACGTACGTCAAGTCCAACAAAAACCCCACGCACAACAACACCACGTCGTGTACAAATCGTGCAAGAACCTATCTTCGATCACGATGATACAGTTCATTCGGAAACAGAATCGATCTCGACAGCTATCGATGTTGTTGACGAAGAAGATGAAATTGTTTCTTCGGCTGAATTTGTTGCCGAATCACCTGTTGATAACATGTTTGCTAATGTACTCATGAACGATGAACCTTTGTTTGTATCTCCATCGAAAAAGAAATCTCCGAGACAAGTTTCTCCAATTGGAACAACAACAACAACGAAGAAACCGCAACCAGCACCTGTTAAATATCACCATTCACAACGTACAGTTTCGGATATAAGTGAAGATGAGAATACGAAAATCGAAGAAATTCCCGAAGAAATCAGTACAGCGAATTATTCCGAAGATTTTTCAGTCGTACCAACAGAAAGTTCGACTCCAAGAACTTCAACTCAAACGACTATTCGACAAGAAAAACAATCACAGTACACCATCAAATTGATTTCGTTAAAAATAATTACAAATCGTTTTTTTTTTCTCTTGAAAACAAAATAGACCCATTCGAAAAGTTCAAACCGACAATCAACAAGTTCAAGTTGACTTAACATCAGCTCCATTTCAATCATCTCTCAATCACGGTAGTCTTTCTTGTTTTAACTTGAATGTTATATTTATTCTAAGTCTTTAAGTTCATTCGATCTATTTAATCAATCAAACCGATGGAAACGAAACTCGACCATCATCATTGATTCGGTCCGTTGTCGAGCCAAATGTTCTTCAATCTTTGCTAACAACAAATCCCGTTCTCTTAGCTGTCGATGATTTAATTCGAGAGCAAAGTTCTTTATTACGATCATTTATTCATTTACAACGTACATATTATGAATCGACTGTACGAAGTATAAGACCGGATCATATCTATGTCACGAAAGACAATTCACTTCAGGTAGATTCTCTCGAATATTCGATTCACATGCACTAGATAAGAATTTTTGTTTTTCTTTCCAAGTATATTGCCGACCAACAGCAATCTCGAAATTATTTTCAATCGAACGATGATTCAATAACAAATTGATTTTCTTTCTTTCTTTTTTTTGTGTTCTTGTATATGCTTTATATTTTCTAAAACAAAGAAAATCTAGACAGTGAATAAAGGTCACAGAGCCTCGTACGACCGAAGTTAAAGGATCGTGTAGAAAGTAAGAACTGCTAGTACATTATTTTCACGCGTTGACAATATGGCAAGGTGTTGAAACCCTCTTGGAGAGAGAGAGGGGTAGGGTCAGGCATGCTGCATGACACATTCTAAGGTAACTACGTCATTTGCTTTTTGACGTAGCAGTTTTATGCGTATATATAGACTCACCGTTGTCGTATGAGTCTCAATTATTTGAAAAATATTTATACTCGACAAAAACAAGAGAATTTTCATACCGAAAATTTTTTGATGTCTGTCTGAATGCTCGCTTCGAAAAACATCGCAAAACCTACACGTAAAAATTGGAAAAATGTAAGTTTCGTAATTATTGTCAATCGTCCAATGATTATATTCGATATTTTGCTTTTAGCAACCAGCTTCATCACTCGGTAAAGCAGTTATCAAAGATTGAAATTTACTCTCTTCTTCCAAATTTCTTATTTTTGGCTCGTTCTTTCGGATATTCTTCTTCTAATTTTATTTCCTATTCATTTTATTATGGCTGAATTCAATTCATTACCTAAGTAAGAATTAAATTGATATTATTCTGTATCGATGATTGCCTCTTTTTGAATAGAACTATTCGTACCGATAGTGTTCTATCTGTAATTGATGGTACATGTGAACAAATGTCACCCTCTGGATCCCCTCGTTCACCATCACCGACATTCAGATTGCCAATTCATTATCGTCTATCACAAACAAGTCAACAGAAAAGCGCTTGGGATGGATATGCATCACGTGAAGAATTCATGTCGATGCATTTTCGTTAAATAACTACAAGACATTGCCCATGCAAAAACAGAATGATAATCCCACTCCCCTTTTCATTTCAATTTTCGTTGCTTTTTAATTTCGAATAAAGTGTTCTCTTTGCCTAAAACTATATAACTATCAACGGTTTACACCCTCAATAAACAAACAAATACATCTGTAATCATGTACTTTGAATTCTTTGATATCATGCATGCAATGTATGATAAGATATACTGAAGAAGAAGAGAAGAAGAAGAAAAAGAAGATATGACCACTCTAACTCACACTGTTCTTATCTATTTTTTTTCGTTTCTTGCTATCGAGATGATTACAGTTTAATTTCTCTGCGCATATAAATTAAGAAAATATCGTTTTGTTTTTTTTTCTATCGAGTTTATTTGCAATTTAACCACACAGACCTTCAATATTTATTTTCATTTGAAATCTTTTCTTCAGATTTACTACGACAATAATTAAAAAAATTTCATTTTGTCACTCGTTGCTATTTTGATGTCTGAATGTTGATCTCGAAAAAGGTAGCCAAACCCGTTCGTAAAACTTGGAAAAATGTAAGTCGTTTTACTCGAATACACTCTTCAATCGAATTTATATTTTCTATTTTTAGCAACCAGCATCTTCACTTGGTAAAGCCGTTATCAAAGATTGACTATTTTAATTAACAAAACGAAACAAATTTTCACATCTTCTATTCGTTTCGAGTTTTTGTTTTCCCCATTCAAACGTAATTTTTTTACCTTAATTTCATTTCTAATACTTCTTCTCTCCAATAAATAATGGCTGAAATCACTTCAATCGTCAAGTAAACAAAAGCGAAACATATTTTTTCAATTAGTTTGTGATAAAAACAAATTTTCTTTATTTAGATCTATTGATTCATCCTCAATCCATTCCGATGCCAGTGATACCTCATCAACTCCATCAGGTTCACCTCGGTCATCATCGCCAATCATCGGTTGGACAATTAAATACAAGACTAATCCGAAAAAAGTTCAACCAAAAGGCATTTGGGGTGGCTATGAAACCAAAGAAGAATTCATGACAATGCATTTCCGTTAATTGATTACGAAACAATTTTCTTTTTCTTTTCTTTTGCGAAATCCAGAAACCAAAATTTCCTCCGATTTTTTGCTTTATGTGTGTGTGCGTGTGTTTCTTTTATCTTATTCGATTAAATTGGTAAAACAAGAACTACATACATTTTTCGAAAGCAAATGAAGCTTTATGCGCGTATAATATTGAATAAATATGGTACTATTTTGTGTAACAACGTGAATCATACACATAATATTCTCCTATTCATACTTATAATCACTTGACAAAGTTTTCGTTCTGATACGAACTACTTATTTATATACGCCTACATTACCTTTTACTGATATTATAAAAAAACGGCACTATTCTATGTTTGGGGTCCTTTCACCAATGGCAAGCTACACATTTATTTGCATCGTTTTATTTCTCGTTGCAAATACGATCGATGGCCGAAATCTGTATCGAGAAGCACAACTTCGTGGAATTTGGGATAAAATCAAAACTAAAATTAAAGAAAATACTATCAACAAATTTAAAATTGATATTCGACATTTTGATCGCGAGGAAATGATTCTATTTCCTGATGTTGCTTTTCAAGCGAAAGATAATGATTCGAAATGGAATATTGTATTACATGGTTGGCGATACGAAGGCAATCCAGGCAAAGATTTTCTAGGATTTGCATTTAGTGAATGGTCGGAACAATTGATTAAACAGATTATTGGAGGTGAAGCTGTGTCAGCTTTCAATGGTTCGTTAAATCACGATCGATTGAAACCGTTTTTTGTTGCAAATGAACCGAATGAACTGATCAAAGTCAAATTAGGCGAGCAAACATATGAATTTCATACAGGTAAAAATGGCAAATTCTACGAACAGATTGAAGTATCGGATGATATTATACAAAAATTAAAACAAGAACAACAATCAAATCGAATGATAATATACGAAGCACTTGGTGATAATAATGATAAAGCTACAGGACTCATTCATTTAATTGAACCACGTCAAGGAATATCAGTTATTAGTGATGTTGATGATACGATTAAAATCTCAGAAGTACTCGATAAAATTCGATTACTTGCAAATACTTTCATACATCCATTTAAACCGGTCGATGGTAAATATTATTCGTAGAAATTGTTTATTTTCAATCATAGAATCTATCTTAATCAATAGGTATGGCTGATTTATATCAAAAATGGTATGCAGCAAATAATAACTGTACTTTTCATTATTTATCCGGTATGCCTGATCAATTGTATACGATGACACATGAATTTATCTTGAACAACAGTTTTCCTGATGGTTCATATCATATGCGACACTTTGCCTGGGGAAAAGCATCGCTTTTCGATTTTCTTCATTCGGAATCTACGTTTACACATAAAATAAATTATTTGAGATTCTTTATTTTAAATACAGCTCGTGATTTTGTTTTGGTTGGTGATAGTGGTGAAAGAGATCCTGAAATCTATGGAACAATTGCTCGTGAACATCCTGATCGTATTCGAGCTATATTCATTCGTGCAATTAAAGGTGAAAAATTCGATGATGAACGATTTGCTAAAGCTTTTCAAGGCATTTCAACAGAAAAATGGCAAATTTTCGATGATCCAAAACAAGTGCCAATCGATTTATCTCGATCACCAAGAGCTCCTGTGAATAGAAAACGTTTTCATATCGAAGATTTATTTGATTTCGAATAAAAGAATTCAGCTGATTCAGCATATTATCGTTTTTTTCACATTAAAATCATAGTGCAACTAAGAAAGATGTTGCTTCATCTTTGACAAGAGCGACATCCAGTTAATTTAATATGGAATCCCGAGTACGATTGAAACGATCTTCATGTTACCGTAAGCTAACATAAGATTTTTTTAAAATATAACTGCGGTGTAGTTTAACATTTTTCTTGCGAGATGAAAAAAAGAGAGAAAACGGCTCTTTTTTCAGTCCTTATGCCTAGACGCTGACGGTGTATGGCGAGAGAATCAGCGGGCGAAAGAATGAATCATTTCAAGAAGAACATTGCGCGCGTGCGAGATGAAGAGAGAAAGAAGCAAATATACCTTTGGCTTTACTGATTGTGACATTTAAAAAGACGAACTATTACAATGAAGATGCACGAGGAAATCAAAGATCCTACCGGTATTGTTCATCCCTGGGTAGTCGATTTCGAACTCGCTTTTTTCAATGAACAAACACTATCATCTGTTCATCATTGGCTACGTAATTGGTGGTGGTTGAGTTTATTGTATGCTCTATTTTATATCATCGCTATTTTCGTCGGTCAATCGTGGATGAATAAAAGACAAACGAAATATGAACTACGACTGCCCTTAGTACTTTGGAATGCAACTTTGACAATATTTAGTTTCTGGGGAGTTTGTCGATGTGTACCAGAATTGATCCATGCTTTGACACAACACGGTTTTATGTATTCGATTTGTGATACGACATATATGAAAGGCATTACTGGTCTATGGTGAGGATTTTTTTTTAGCTTTCTGTCGATAGTCATCAACGAAACACATTATACGATTAATCATTTTCTAGGGTATTTTTATTCGCTGTATCGAAAGCACCCGAAACGATCGATACGCTATTTATCGTCCTACGACGTCAACAACTGATTTTTCTTCATTGGTATCATCATGCATCCGTTCTTGTCTACTGTTTTTATAGGTACTTCTGTCATTTGCTTTATTTTAGTTAAAACGAATTTCTTTTTTCTTCTTTAGTTATACTTCGTTTGCGTCGACTGGTCGTTGGTTTGTCTCAATGAATTTCTGTGTTCATACGATAATGTACGGTTACTTTGCCCTACGAGCAGGTCGTGTAACTGTACCTCGTTTTTGTCAACAATTGATTACAATTCTTCAACTGACTCAAATGGTTGCCGGTTGTATTGTTAATATCTATGCATATCAATACAAACAACAAGGTCATTTATGTTCAATATCATCGACAAATATCGTCCTATCACTAGCATTATATGCGTCATATTTTGTTCTTTTTGCTCACTTTTTTTATGTAACTTATGTCAAAAAGAAATCGAAAAAAATTAATTGAGCTGAGTCAATATTTCGTCACAGTCGAATAACTCTTTTCGATTGATTACGTACGAATCATGTGTGTGTGTGTGTCAATGATAGTCGATATTTTGAAGAATAGAAAATAAACAACATATGTCCTTGCTAACACTCGACAATCTACCAACGGAGTTACTTTATCATTTAGTTGATTATCTTGATCTTATCACAATTCTTTACTCATTTCGTTATGTTTGTAAACGTTTTCAAACAATTGTCAATTCATTCGATGGCTATAAACTCGATCTACGATCGATTTCGCGAGCTGATTTTCAAAAACTTTGTCATTGTCTATCTTGTGAAAAGATCTCTTCAATCAGCCTTTCAAATGATAATCATACACCGAAACAAATTTCAAATTTTCTCTCCTATTTTTCATTCAATCAATTCACTCGTCTACAATCATTGTCTTTATTTCAAATCAATGAAGATAATCTATTTACAATTCTTATTCATATTCCTCGAGATTTATTACATTCATTAACGATTCATATCGATTATCCAAAAATTCATAGTCACACAATAGCTGTACTTCTATCTTCGACAATAACAAATCTTAATTTAATTTATTTGAATCTAAATTTTTCCTATCGAAAATTAGACAATATGTCCTATTCGCCATTACCATTGACATTAAAATCTCTTCATCTTCAACATTGTTCATTTCAAGAATATTGTATCATACTTCGACATATAATTCATTTACAAGAATTCACTTTAATCGAATGTACAATATATAATTCGGATGGAACTATCTATCAGCCAGATGAAAATATTTGTTCAAGAAAATTAACAAAATTTTCATTTGGTGCTTGTTTTATTCGTTTAAAAGAACTTTTTCTTCTACTTTCATGTACACCGATGCTTAAATATTTGAAATTAATCAATTGGACTGATTCATTAGATTCCCTAATTAATGGAAGTAAATGGGAAGTATTTCTGTCGGAAAAACTAATCTGTCTCGAGCAATTTCATTTTATTTTCGATGATATGACACATATTGAGCAACCAACAATGGATATTGAATCGTTTCAAACACCATTTTGGATTGAACAACATCAATGGTTTGTTGTTTATGAATATATTAAATCTCTTTCGAAAGTAACTCTATATACAATGCCGATTCATTGTGATTCAACATTAACTTATTATCTCGATTCGAAAAAGATTTCATTATCGACATTTAAACAAACCGATCGACGAATTTCTTTTGATCATCAAGTAACACAAATGAATTTGAATTTAAACGAAACAATCGAAGATGACAATAACATTTCTGTATGTTGATTGAAATTATTTTGAAATAGAATCATCATCTATTGTTTTTCTACGTAGGATTATCGATTGAAAACATCAATATTTACTCGAATTAAACATTTATCATTGACACTCGATGGTCGACTTCGATTTATATCTATTGAACATCTGCAAACAATTGTCAATCTTTCGTCGATCGATTGCCTTTCATTTCTAATTTGTCTTCATACATTCATCGATAAGACTCAATTTATCGACTATCTTTCGTTACTTTTCAAACGAACATCAAATATTCGTACATTAAAATTAACTTATATGCCTATTGAAGAATCTTTAGTTGAAATTGAAGTCCTACGAGCTATTCTACCTGAATCAATCAGACATTTACATATTTCAATTGTGAATTTCGAACAAATGAAATCAATTGTTGAAAATTTCGATCAATTGTTAAGTGTAACTTTTTCTACATCGGAATATTTCAATGAAATCACTGAATATCTTAATTTAATACGAAAGAATTCAATAGTTTCATTCGGATCTGACTATCGATCGATTCAAATTTGGTTGGGAACATTAATCAAATCTGAGAAAGACAAAAGTCCACTAAGGAAATTTTTCCGTCGATTTTGGCATTGACAAAAGAAAATTTTCTTTCGCGTGTTTTTTTTTATTCTGAAATAATAAACAAACAAATGGAAGATTATTTATCACGATCATCGTTGTGACATTGATTCAAATAATTTTTCAGCTACGGCTCTGCCACCTGTCTTTTTCTGTACAGGTATCACACTGTTCGAAATAGCTAAATACATTTCAAGTAAAAGTATTGGTTCTGTTAGTTGAAGTTGAGCAAGTTCGATTCTAGGAAATAATGAAGATTATGCTTTTTTTTTCTTTCAAAGTTGAAAATCATTTGAAATTTACTTTCGAAAAGCAGCATCGAGCTTTCGTATTTGATCTTTTTCAGCTGGTGATAGAATATCTTCGACTTCTTTGATTTGTTCTTCATCTGCATTTTGTTCTCGAAGACTGTGCATAATAGCTTCGACTTTATCACGTTTATCGATCAATTTTCGATGACGTTCTCGTTCGAAATGATATCGTTGAATTAGATTCGACATTGTCTATATTCAGAAGAAAAAACAAAGCAATAATCAAAATAAAAAGATATTTTTATCAAATTTTACTTTATACGAATGATCGATTAATGAGAGAACGCCATTATATAAATTTACACGAAAGAAATAAAATGTTCGAGTTGGATTATAATCACTTGATTTCGATAGTTCCTAAATTGAACAATTTTATCATATAAAAAGAAACAATGATTTTCAGTTTACTTCTAAAGTTAACATTCCATCGATAAACATTGAATAAACATATTGTTGAGCTTCTTTAGCATTTATCATTGCCATATCTTCGATCTAAATCATTCAATTAACAATTAATGACGAACAATTCGATGACAAACTTGTTTTTGCGATAGACAACCACGTTCTTCGAGCATATTATAGATTCTCAATGCATTCGAACCGTATCGTTCGCGTAAAAATGATTGAATATGTCCTTTCGTCAAGCCGCTCAATGCCTTTTGAAAATCTATTAAAAACAAACTCATCTTCATTCTTAAAACGAGACAAATACGCTCACCAATAACATAAGTTCCTCGACCTTGGTCGCCAACTTTTATCACGCAATTATTCTATAAAAAAAAAACTTCATAAATACTCAATGAAAAGATTTGTTTGTTCATTTACAATATCACTTGTAATCACAGTCATGTATTTCTGTAATAAATCATCATTCAATTGTAAACCTTTACTTGCGATTGATTTCGAAATCTGAAATATTTCGATGGACATAGTCGATCGATTTTCTTTTTTCTTTGATTTTACCTCGAGAAATGAGATTGGTAATGTTCGTTCGACACTTGGTCTTACTTCAGCTAGATGAAGAATCGTTCGAACAATTTCACCAGCATTCTGAAGGAAAATAATAATTGATTTTTAATGATGATATGATTTCTACTTGATCAATACGATTGATGAATGCTTGAACAAGTTCTTGATCGCGTAAATACGCAAAAAATCGTTGGAAATTAACTTTCCAAAAGATATTCTCATCGCCAAACGTGGGTCTAGATGTTTTTAATTTTTTCGTTGATGGTTCATTCGATTGTTCTTGTTGTTGCGATACTAAATACTTCCAACCATCAGCTGTTATTTCTGGAATTTTATCCGAACTCGCTAGAGTATCTTCGACAATATTTGCTAGATTTGTTTTCATATCTTTAACTGTCAAACGTTGTAGAAATTGTGCTGAAACCAACGATTGAAATGCATCTTTAATCGATTGTAAACTATGAACTTGCGGATCTCGTCCAGCTTGTATTAAACGTTCATAGACTTTAACTAACAACGTACTCATACGTTGTTTACCATTCAATAACAATTCTTCAATAATTAATTCACCATCAAATCCATACAATTGTCGTGCACAATAGATACATTTCGAATAATGTAAAATGTAAAGAGTTCGTTTGAGATTGAATGCATAGAGTGCACGTTTACCATCGCCTCGCACATCGTTATAACATTCGACTATATCATGCATTGATAGAATGGCGAGAGATTGTGCAATATTCTTCGCAGGAATTGCGAGATCACGCGTGAGTAATGCAAATGGTAGTGGACCTTTTCGATTGAGATACGATGCCACTTCTTTCGACGTGCCATCAGGAAATAAATCGCCAAGGATATCGAACGCTAAACCTATATGATATGTAGTCATTATCTAAAAGATAGTTTTGTTTTTATTAGCTATTCAATCTTGGAACGTTTTATTCGAATAAAACCATAATACATAAGAAAAAAGCGAATTATGAATGTTTATTTGTTGTTTTTTTGCTTGTTGTCTAATCTTTCTTTCCAGTTGTTTGTTTAGCAAGATCAATCTTGGTTTTTTTGCTTGATGAATCATCTCGAAATGCAACATAGACAAATGCAAATAAGATAACATGAACAATAAACACAGCAACACCTGCAGCGTAGATGTAACTACTATTATCGGACATGTTGAGAACACCTTCAAATATTAAATTCTTCGAAATAAAAAACGATGTCAATGGTGCAACAGTCATCATAATTGTAAAGAATAACATTTTACGAAAAACTGTCCATATTGCTTTTTCATTAACTGCCTCATCTTGTTGAACAAGCGTTTCAACAGTTGTCGTTGGTTGAATAGTCGATGATCGTAACATCTGAAAATAAACATATACACATTTCAAATCGTTTGTTGTTGTTGTCTCTTCATTTAGATAGATATCCTCTCGTTTATTTCTATATTCATATACAATAATGTGCACACAAAACATTTATACAGAAAGGAAAAAAATATATATTTCGTTCGCTGTTCGTTTGTTTGTTTTAACTCAGTCCAGGTAAAATAATTCCGACGTTTTCCATGAGTTTGTTAGTTAATGGGTCAGATTTGCTTGTCGATGGATTTGTTGAGATAATTTCATTGCCCAGACAAGCCATGAGATTACATGCACATAGTGTTCCATCGAAAAGTATTGCTGAAAGATTATCAATTGCCGTTGCTGCTGATTGACCACGAGGATTGAGATGACCTAATTGTCGAACTTTTTCGCCCATTTTTGTTAACGATTCGCCAAGCAAATAGATTCCAGCAGCTATATCAACGATATCATAGTTTTTCGGCGGTGCAACAATCGTTGGTGTTGTTGGCTGTTTGACAAATGTAGTTGGTGGACGAATTGATGATAATGATGGTTGTTGTTTCGAATATTGATTCAGAGTTTTTTGTAAAAGTATTGGCGGATGATCATCATTCGCCTTTTTTCGTTTGGCTGTTTTCAGTTGTTTAACAGTTGCCGATGAATCGTTCGCTGCTGCTCCTGCTGTTGATGATGATTTTAATAATTCAGCTGTGATTGGATAATGAAAATTTTCTTTTTCAGCTTTTAAACACCAACGTTGTCGATCGTGTCCACTCATTTTTTTCCATGTACGATGAAGACGTTTGTCATCTAATGCCGTCATCTTATGACGTGCACGATATTTCATTGCCCACAAACTGAATCCATCAAGCATTCCACTCGGTATCGAGCCGAGTGTTGCTGCTAAACCTAATGCACGATCAAAATCTTGTTTATTATTTACTCCTGTCCATTCTTCTTCATCGCTAGCACCATTCGATGATTGTTCATCGTCTTCAGCATCTAAACCTTCTTCTTCTTCTTCTTCTTCCTCAGATGAATGACCTTCTTGATCTAAAAAAGAAAGAGAAAGTCATTTAAACAAAAACGAAATTGTAATAATTACGAAATTCTTCGTCATCACTTTGACGTTGCGACACTTCATTTTCATCATCACTGTCAAGTTCTTCGTTTTCGTCTTCCTGTTCGTCGTCCTGTTCTTCTTCTTGTTGTTGTTGCATAATTATCTGATTACTAGCTCGTTTAGCTTTCGGCGTTCTTGGTACGGTTGATTTTCGTCCTTGTCCTGAACGTTTGCCAGGCGATGTTGTTTGTTTTTTTTGTTTGGGTGAGCCACCTGATTTTCTGCTCTTTGCATTTGACGCTGCTGGTAGACCTCCGTTTTTGATCGCATCAAGATCGGATTTGATCGATGGTTGTTTTTTCTTTGAATATGATGACGGACGTTTGGTTGTTAATGTATGAACAGGCGATGATGGAGGAGAAATAGTTGCACCTTGAACTAGTTCTTTAAAATACGGTGTATATTTAATAGTTCGACCGGATTTTGTTTGTTTGATTTCACTGAATTGTGATTCATTTGCTGGCAGTTTTATTGGACTTGGTTCGTCAAGTGAAAGTGTATTTGCTGTTGAACCGATTAGATGACTAATGACTTTCTTGCGTGATGATTGAGCTTTTTTCTTTGTCGGAGAAACAATAATTGGAACAGGGATTTGTTCATCTTCTTCGACTTCTTCTTCACCATCATCGTCATCATCGAAATTGTCTTGGTTATCGTCGATTTTCAAACGTGTTTCATTATCCGATGATTCTTCATCCGAAACATTCGGTCGTTCATGAGTAACATTGGTTATAATACGTTCGTCCGATGTACTGTCATGTATCGATTGTGAACGTAAAGTAAATTTCAATTTAATTTTCGGTGTTGGCGTTTGTGCTTCTGGTTGCTGATGTTGTTGTTGGTCCTCTTCTACATGAATAATTTTCGTTTCAGGTAATGGAGCTTCGGCTTCCATTGGTTGAGGTTCAAGCTCGTTGGGAATGGGTATTTCTGATGATTTAACATGTTTCGTACGTCGAGCAGGACGTTTTTCTGTTGTCGATGATGAATTCGAATCATTGGCAGTAATTTTCGGTTTGAAGAAATAAGCTACACCAGACATATTGAGTTTTCTCGATTCTTTTTTTCAATTTCTTTTCTAAAAAGTAGAGATTGAATGACTGAAAAAAGAAATTCTTTTTATTTAAATATCATTTCACAAAGATTTCAAATGAAAAAATTGAAAAATAGCCTTTTAAATTTTTTCAATGTTAATTTTCGGTTTTGATTTCACGCAGAGAGAGAGAGACACACGCACAGATACAAAAAGAAGGAAAAAAAGAACGAAGACAAAACAACGGAGTTTTTTTTTTGGTTTAATTCGATAAGATGTAAAAAATACTGAATTAAATGAGCAAATACAATTAAAAAATATTTATTAGACAATTAACAATCAATATGAAACTCAATGTCAAAAATGAATATTCCATTCGGCACGTATTTGACATTTCAATTTGATATTGATCGTCAGTTATCGGTGCTGAATAAGCCGATGAAGAGGAGGATGAGAAATTCAATGGATAATAATTTTGTTTGATATAATAATGACTTTGTGGTTTATTTTTTCGATTTGTTTTCTCTCGATGACGAGTATGGAAGAAATTTTGAGGATTAGCTGAACGTGAACGTGCTATATTATTATTAATTTCATCAGCTGGATGAACGCGAACATGGATAGGAACGATTTTCGATTGAGTTGAAGGAAGTAGCTGATGTAATGGATTGATTTGTGTACCGAAAAAGACTAGTGACCAATTAAGAAAAATGACTAAAACAAATTCGATGAGAATAAGACAAGAGTTATTAGTTTCTCAAACCAGTATTTTCAATATCAACTATTTCTAAAGTCCACATGCCACGTGGTGATTCACCCCAATTATGTACAGTCATAAATGGCCAATTATTAAAACCATCCGGAGAATCATCTTCAATTCGTCGACCTAAGAGAGTCGAATTCGTACCCATGGGCGATGTTAGATAGATTTGTAGATTGCCTTGAAGAAAAAAAAATCGACGAATATTGATTTTAAATGACAAGAAATCGATGCTAACCGCGATATTTCACTTTGACAGAGACTTTCGATTGCACATGTTCGAGAAAATTGATTTCATTCTCTGTATTCATACAACCATCGGTATACATTTGAATAACAGCACGCTCGTGTTTTTTGAACGTACGAGCGACGATATTCGGATCAGATTGATGACAAATACGTTGTGTAGGAGCAGTTCGCCATTTTTGTGCCTTTAAAAAAATCGTTTTGCTTTTTTTTGTTGAAAACGAAAGAGAAAGATTTTTACTTTCAAAACCAATTGAGCAGCATCCATCATTCCAAAACCGAATGCATGACTCACACGTCTTCCGACACCATTCGTTTTCCAATCCAATGCATTCAAATATTTGGGTTTGGCTGTTTCAACAATTAAATGTTGAACATCACGCCAAGTCAGATTACGATTCGCTTCGAGCGCTAAAGCGATCATTCCAGCAGCCATTGGTGCCGATGCCGATGTTCCGGTATGATTTTCTGTACATTGACTACGAAGATCAGTCGAAACAACTTGTTTCTCATCGGACGCTCCACTACTATACGTTGTAGCTAAAGTTGATGAACAAGCCTCGGAATACCAAGGTATATTTCCGTTTTCCGTTGCACTGGATATTGAAACCGTATAGATCGAATTCGTATAACCATCACAATTGCAATTATCATCATCTTTGCCACCATTGCCCGATGCCCACACAAAAATCGACCCGAGACCTTGACGACCCTAGAGAAATTTCAACAATTGATTGATATAAATTAGTCGACTAATTGCAATTGTCTTTACATATTTGATGCCATTTTCAAAAGCAGCTTGCGCTAATGTTGCTGGTCCATCAACAGTTTTTCCATCATCATCCGGTCCCCTAAATTCGATTTACTCATCAAAAGAAGAAGAAAAAAAACTATCGTCATTCGCCTACCAACTCGCCGAATAGATATCGATAAAATCCGGTCGGAAACTTAACGCCATTGATTCAACTAAATCTGTCACTTCACCGTCCAACAGACGAATGCCTACGAAAATCAAATCTCAATATTTCATCAGTAATTAATCAGTTAATTAACCTCCGATACGAGCATTATATGCCACTCCCACATTGCAGATATTATTATTCGCTGCTGCCGCTAAGAAAAAGAAAGATAAATCATAATAACAATTGAGTTTCGTTTGTAGTTCGACATACCAACTTCGCCAGCACATCTCGTACCGTGTCTAAAGAAGCAAAGAAAAGCGTATTCTTTAATTCAAATGATTCTTTTTAATTAATCAAAGTTAAAACCTCATGCATACAATTCAAGAAAAAAACTACGTAGCATTCTTTCATCTCTAGACATGCGTCAAATACATCGACAAACAAATTTATCATTCGTCTCTCGAACATAAATATCAAAACAGAATAACTCATTTCATGTATATATACTTATTATCATTAGTCGCTGTCATTCTCGGTTGTGGATCACTGTCATTTCCATTGATATCATAGCTAGCACGCGGTTCCTACAAACAATATCAAGGCTAATTAACTCTCATGTATCGATAGACATCTTCGTCAAAAGTTATTCAAAACAAAAAAAAGAAGAAAAAGCACATCTAAATTGCTTTCAATGTCTCTACTTGTTTTCGTTTGTTGGATCATAACGTGGTTGTGGATCGTTGTCATAACCATTGATATCTGTACTTGCTTGTGGTTCCTAGAAAGTGTTGGTATGGGTTTTTTTTTGTAAACATGCAAAACATGCAAAACACGAGAAACGAACAAACTCAGTTTTCGATTGTGATACTTACATAATTTTGGACTAAATCAGGATGATCTTTCTCGATACCATCGTCAAGAATTGTCACAACAACATTTTTACCAGTAAAACCAAGACGCCAAGCACCTGAGATGTTCATTGCTCGGCCATGTTCACTGCCATCATGCTATTTAATGAAAATGTGTGTGCTTTTTTTTGTCAAAAAAAACAAAAGCAAAAAGTCAACTCACCATGTACCATTGTTTATCCCAATCGGGATCATTGAATGATGATGATGGCGATGATTTCGATGGATGATGATAGTACTTAATACTGCGTTTCACACGTTTTTTGACTTTTTGTTGTTCGACCCAATCGATCAATGGATCATATTGAAGTTCATGAACAAGATCTCCATCGAATCCATTCAATGAACGTTTTCGTCGTCGATTGGAAAGAACATGACGAAAGACAAAATAGTTTTCATTTGGTATTGCCTAAAAAAAGAAAAACATACAATTCGACAAGCATCATTTTTTCTTTGTGTCTTACTCTTCGTTCGAATTTTAATTGATATTTGTCTGCTAATGATCGAGCTGCTTGTTCGCCATGATTAACATGTAAAACGAACTCATCCGTATATTTAACATTTTCAAGTTTAACAAGTGTGACGATGGTAAAGAGAATTATGTTAATAATAACAATGATATGACGAGTAACAACAATAAGCATGTCCTCGATAATGACGCCGAACAACTTTCGGCCATATCACATTGTTCTTTGTCTGTTGGCTACGACCAGCCTCTTAGACTTAAATATTTAATGATTAATACGATTAACAAATAGGAGAGATCAATTGCTTATCTACAATAGACATATACTTAACAATTATGATAATCGAAAAAGAAAAAAGTGAACAGAATAGAAAATGAGAAAGTTTTTTTTTTTCTTCTATTTCATCATAATTGATTGTCTGGTGTCGAATCTATCAGTATGAGCACACACACATACACACTTTATATATTTCTTTCGCTTCTCTTGATCGAACATCTAATGACATAGGAAATAAGATCTCGTGGGGAATCAACGATAAATGTGAAACAAGGGGCAAATTAAATATAACGAACAGAAAGTCAAACCCGTCAAGATCCAAGAGATCTAACTATCGCGACATATCATTAACCTTCTGTTTACTGACAATATGCATACGCATGTCGCCTTAGATCTCAATCTTCAGTGATTCTTTTCCAATTCAAACATATGCATACGTATGTGTCATTGTTATTATATATCGATTCATCAATACTATGCTCTGACATGTTTCTCATTGATGATTCAAGTCACAACTATGTTTGATGTCTAAATGGATGATTACAGTTATCTCTTAACTTACGTTCAGGATAATAAAGATGAATCTATATGGATAGATTTGCTTACGTCAGGAGGAAATAAAAAAAAGAAGAAGCCTTCATGTAAAGATAGAGAAGCAGTAGCACACGGAATCGATCTACTTATCGTCAATGATTTCATATTTACACATGAGAGTAAATCGAGTGATGAGCAATTGCGTAAAAAGAATAGAAGAGAGAACAAATGAAGAATTGCTTCGATCGGTCTTCATCTAACCGTATGTTTATACTATTAGTTCGTTCTACCTTATTACGTCCTAACGTCCGACTGATGCTTTCACCATCGACATCATTAAATCGGAAATGAATTTCTTCATGCACAATGTAAATAGTTTTCTTTCATGCTATGACCCATCTCTCTCTCTCTCTCTCAAAACTGCCTCATTTACTTTTCTTTTAGTAATAGTCTATTTTAGAGTTATTCTTTGATGTAATTCATCTATTTCATGCAATAATAGACATAAAATCGAACTCAATGGGAAAAAAGAATGTTTAATGTGAAAGGCAGAAGAGAAAAACTGAGCATCGATACGGGTATTCAACGAGTCGATTTGTCACACGCACGCATATACATGATGCATACATACTTGAGGAAAAAGATGAAGAACAAGAAGAGAACGGACATGTTTACTTATTCGAATCGATTTCTCAGTATGTGTCGATGTCTGTGCGTGCATTTCTTTTCATTAAAAACAGATTTATTATTTGTACAGAAATAGTTTGATTAGTCTTCTCTCGCTCTATGTCGATGATTTTCTTTTGAAAAGCAAAGAATATCTAGTCAGTCAACAATTTCCGTTTTATTAATGAGATGCACTTGTGTCCTCCCTATGCTAGATTTCTTTCCTTTTTTCCATACAATTTCTGATTGACAGTAATTACTTTTGCGACTCATCGGCAATACACACAAAACCTATCATCTATTTAACTTACCGAAGAAATTGTTAGAACAAAAAAAAATGTCCACCAAACAATAATGTGTCGAGTTCATCTAGAAGGCATCTCTTTCTTTCTCGTTCTTTCTCTCTTTTTCTCTTTCTCTTCTCTTATGGTTCAATATGTTGGGTGTGTGTGTGTCCGATAATGATGCAGGATTAAATATTGCTTGAATGGTGGTCGTGTTGGCAGCTGTTCTTGTTCATGAGACATGATGACAAGTGAAAAAGCAATAGATAATCGTAATTGATAAATAGAGAATTGTTCAGATGAAAAACTATACAAATAAACTAAGCTTAAACGGGTCGAAAAAGAAAAATGAACATGAGACGCGCTTGAGGGGAAAAAAAGAAAGGATCAATCTATTTTTCCAGATGATAAACAAAACAAGACTTAGTCAATGAAATCTTTCGAAGAAGAAAAAAGAAAATGAAAGGAAAACCTCTCTCTCTGTCGCTCCTCTATTCATTTTTATTCTCTGAAGATTGACACGTCGAGTCCTTGGCTTTGCCCGTCTTCATTATCTACATCCGAACTTTTTATTTTCATTAACATGTTTATTATTGCATTAAAAAAAAGACTGTCTTCAACAAAAAGAGAAGAAAAACCGACTACATAACAATTAAATAATGGCGTGTTAAGTAAAAAAAGAAACTTTCTTTTTCTTTCTTTCTTTCTTTCTTTCTTGTCTTCCTTTCATTCAAATTGAACTGCAACTAAATCTTCAGACAAGGCCATTTACATTGATCATCTGCTCGGTATAGATTAGAAACATTTAAGAAATAGGAAACTTCTGTATCGTGATGTAATCGTTTGTTTACGTGAAATGAACATGTTTTATTAGAAACAGGTTTAGCTTTTCCGGGAAGGAGAAAGAAAAGATAACAAGATTTGTACACAATTATGTTCGATCAAGGAGAATTTCGATATCTAATGAGAGAAAAAAATTCAATCATACCTCGTATAGACATGAATTTCAAAGTCAATAACCGTCTTACATGTATACTTGTGAAAGAAATCAATAGAAATCTGAAATGAAGAAATTCAAGATTCTTTGAAAAAAAGAAAGAACTTGACGATCTTTCGAGACAAAGAACAAGGCAGTTTTTCGACAGGCTAGACATGCTCACTTCCTGAATAATCAATTAAAATAATAGGTCTCTTGTTTTCTTTTTTTTGATTAACATTTTCGCCACGATTGGTTCGTTGTTTTTTACCAATCGAATGTTTGTGTTTGGTTAGTTCTTTTCAACGGACACTAATAACATCGATTCCATTACATTTTTACTCTACATTTCCTGTAAATACAATCGTTTGCTTAATAGATATCCTCAAACGATTTCCACTAGATGTCACCAGACGACAAACGACAACATGTCTACCTTGTTCTTGTTTTTCTTGTCCCTTAGATATTATGTTTTCATAGAAAAATTATAATAATACCGATTTCCTCTCGATTTTGCACCGAGAAATACAAAGAAAACAATCGTTTGCCGCCGTTTTTTTATTCGCTATCCTTGATGCAGTTGAATTTAAATAAATTTTCTGGCTTTTTTTTATTCCTCGATTGAATACATAGAAATAGACAAGAGACAAAAGAAAAAAGAAGAAGAGATATATCAGACACATAAAGGGCGATATTCGAAGACAAGAAAGAAAACTGAAGAAGAAGAAGAAGAACTAGGACAATACAAACGCGCGAGATTCGAGAATGAAAAAAATATTAATAAAGAAATCAGACTCGAAAAGAGTTCAATGAACGGATTTCTTGTTCGAAAATAAAAGCGAAGAAATAGAACATGAATTCGCGCATTTTCAGTCGAATATCTTATTTGTCCGAGCCGGACGATGTCGACGATGTTGTTGATTGTACAGAAGCTTGACTTTGAAGTACATTTGATGCCATATCAACATGATGAATGTCATTATCCAATGCATTCATGGTTGTCGTTGAACTTGAATAATTGATCGATTTCGTTGATGATGCATGTGAATAGGTGAGATTGGTTGATTGTGGTTGAAGAAAATTAAAACAGAGAATCGTATCATCGTGAGAACTGGAAACAATTTGAAATTCATCGAATTGTAAACGAAAAACACGACCTGTATGTTCAGTTAGTGTTTTTATACATAAGGATGATGTTTGAGATCGAGGATCTAATGCAGCTTGAAGATCCCAAATTTTAATCTTACCATCATATGCACCCGAAACAATGCGTTTCGAATCGAATCGAATACATCGAACGAGTTCATCATGTCCTTCAAGAACACGTAGACAAGCTCCACATTCGATATCCCAAACCTACAGCAAGAAAAACGTCAATTTGATTCGAAAAAATCGTTTTCTTCTTCATACTCGAATCGTATTGTCTGATGAACCACTAACAACGATTTTGTCTCGATATTGTAAACAAGCAATGCCTCGTTTATGTCCAAGTAAAGTTCGAACGAACTCACAAGTTGTCGTATCCCAAACTTTAATTGTTCGATCGCCACTTGCACTAACTATGTATTTATCATCGAAATCGACAACATTAACTGCGGCTCGATGTCCAACGAGAACACGACGTATGGTTATGTCGGTCGGTGAATTCATTTGCCAAACGGCAATCGATCGATCTTTCGAACAAGTGACCATTGTTCCATTGGAAAATCTCAAATGAAGTACGGCTTCACAATGATGTAGAAGCGTATTAATCAATTCACCAGTTTTAACATTCCATATTCGAACAGTCGAATCCGATGAGCCTGTTACTATGATTTTGTCATCATATTGTAAACATAAAACACTGCCATTATGTCCTGTTAATACTTGTATACATTCTAAACTTTTTCGATCCCAAATTTTAATTGTATTATCACGAAGACCGCTGACAATTTTGTCATCATCATACTGTAAACAATAAACACCTTTGCTATTCTGTGATCGACATTGAATTTTTTCTAATTGAAAATTGCCCGTACGCCAATTACTTTCTAATTGTTGAATATCACGAATTATTTGAGGATATAACTGACGATAGAATTCATGACGTTTAGGTTTGTCACCATTGATAATCATTTGACGGAAGAGATATTTCGTCCAACCACGACGATCGGCTAGACCACGCCAAAGTGAATTCGAAAGGAATTTTTTCTCGATTAATTTCTTCCAAAGCATTCCTTCACATATCACATGATACCATTCACGGCAAACTAATTCAGTTGATTTCAATGATTTTTCATCTAAATATCCGAGAATCTTCTCGGCTACATGTTCAAGTCCATAGGATGCTAAACGTCCGACGAAATCTCGTTTTAACATTGGTAATAAAAATAAATTGACTTGTCCATGTTGATGACTTTGCATATGTTTCAAAAGATTTTCGACAAATATCACTTGTTCATGTTCGTTCCATGTTGAAAATGTTGTTAGATAGTCTTGTGAGAATTTCTCGAAATTAACTGTTGTTGAAACAGGTTTTTTCGTCGAAATAAGATTCTTATCATCATTGGGTGATGATGAATTACCGGCCGAATGAAAATCCATATACAAAATGTTTGAAGGAAACGAGAAAGAAAAAAACAACAACAACAACAACAACAACAAAAATAAGTGAACACACTAACAAATATCTAAAATAGACGAAAAAGAAAAACGATTGATGAACTTGTTAAAAAGAGGAGAGAATCGATCAAGTACGTATACCTTGATTATATTTCGCTCAATTCGTCTTCTTTAACTTACTCGAAACAAGTGGTTGAAATAAAAAAGAAAGAAAAAAAAGGCTCAACACATTCGCCGTCGTTCGATGTCGGGCGTCAAACGCAAACATATAGTTCGTCATACGTTCTTTTTTCTTCTTCTTCTTCTTTTCTTCTTCGTATGTAATAAAAAAAACGAGAATACTAACAAACATTGGTTACCAGATGAGATGCGTAGCAAAAAAAACGAGAAATATTTTTTTTTTCAACATGGTTTGTAAATGATGTCATCATATGGTAAAGCAAAGAACAGGAGAAGAAGAAGAAAAAAATCGACCTTTTATTTTGCTTATGTCAATATGTAGCAAAATGAAAGAAAATGTTTCATATGTTTCGTCTAAAATATAGAAAAAAAATGGAAATTTTCTTTGTTTCTTTTCAAATAAACGTCGTTTTATCTTTCACATTATTTAATTGAAATATCTGACGAAAACAAAAAGCATAGATAGAAATCACTAGATTATTGCATAAGAATAAAAACAAACGACACACACACACACACACGCGCATAGTTACACACTGTTTGGAAGGTCAGACCTATGGCTGAATTAGAGAATAGTATTAAACTAAGAGCAAAATTAATCTATATTTTTTGTCTATATAATAAATATCGTGTTGAACCGACAGAAAAATAGATGTCGAGAGAGAAGATAGATACACCGGTGTACAAAAAATTTCTAATTAAATAAAACATTTTTCTCAAGATTAGATGTTGGCAATTGATTAGTTTCGACATTCGAAAGTGGATCATCTCTACCAAAAAACGGTATCGGTACAGTCGATGATTCGGTTGGCTGTTGACAATATTCGTCATTAATAATAGACGCAACTATATCTGGTTGAGAAAGATCATTGGTTAAGAGATCTTCGTCATCAGTTGGAAAATCTGATTGAGATGATGATGTTGCGAAACTTTGAGCAACGTTTGTTTTACGTTTAACACGAGAACGACGTCGTCGAGATGAAGACGTACTCGATGGACGATGATGTCCAGTACATTCACAACTAGATCGAGGAAAATAATTCGACAATTGATTTAATTCAACAAAGGATCTTACTCGTTAACATGATAACAGTATTTTTCGTTATTTTCATCACCGAAAAATGACCAAACATAATTCATCGCTCGATGACCTATCGTTTCATTCGATGGAACATCTGGACGAAATCCACCAAGAACTCTACAAATCAATAAAGGATTTTTTTCTTTTTTGAAAATCAAGTGAATTGTATTTACCTTCGCGTCACAGCATAAGTAAAATCTATTGGCAATGTCACTGGTAATGTCATAAATGACCAGATTTTATAGATTTTTGAACGTGTAAAATAACTTCCAAGAGGACCTTCGACTTTTTGTCTTGCATCAGCAAATACTATTCACAAGTAAATTGAAAAAAACCGATCGAAAAACAATTAACTACAAACATACCAGCAAAGAGTGGTGTTGGTAATTCTTTATTTCGTGAAACTTTCTCACAGAATCGACTGTATTCCGCTCGAATAGCATCATAACTTGATTCTTGATCATCTTCGGAATAGCCTTCATCATCTTCTTCAGATTCATCATTGGTTTTTTCGTACATTTCTGTGACATCTTCATCAATACCACCACTAGCTAATTCTTCTTCTTCATCATTCGTTGGTTCAGTATAATCATCACCAAGTACAGATGAAATCGATGTTTTTGGACTTAAATGTGATGATTTAATCATATCTATACAAAGAAAATAACTTCAATATTTATGCTTCGTTTAGTTTTACTTCGAGTTTGCAGAAATTTTAATCCATCGATATAACCTCGCCAACAGACTTGTTTTAATACGGTTAAACTCGGCGGAAAGAGAGCACGTGTAACACGAAAAAGATTCTCTTGCGTGCAGAGAATATCCGTACCACGAAAATCGAGACTATAGAATGATCCCGATTCATCACGTGGACAAATATCACTTTCACCAGCAAATGGTGATATTGTAATCGTATTTTCATTAAGAATTGGATTGTTATTCGTTAAACCACCATCCCAATAGTACTGAAAAACAAAAAAAGTACATTTTATGCAAACGTCGAAATTTGTTTTCGTTTTTTACTTCGTCGCGAAATTTATACGGAATCATTCCCGACCAATAAGGTACAAAACTCGAGCAGATCAATACTTGTATAAGTTCTTCACGTGTATGATATTCATTGATCATAACATTCTTATTATCTTTCCAACGTGTTAATGATATCGACAAACGTCCCGAACAAATTTCATGTGCATTTGGTGGTAATATTCGTCGTAAACTATTTCGTATGATATCAACGATATTAAATGTTGGATGTAATGGGCCTAATGTACGGCTACGTGCTCGTACAGCTAATTCCAATACATCACTGCACATTTGTCCAAGACAACAACCACTCATTGTACAAGCTGCAGCTAAAGCACCAGCCGAACAGCCAGCCATCTGATTTTCTAGGACTTCGGGTGCATGTTCTTTGAATGCACATATAACACCAATATGATATATACCCAAAAAGCCACAACCAGAAAATGAAAGATTAAGTGGAGATTTCCGGGATTTGTTATTCATGATGTTGTTTGAAATTTCAAAAGAAAAATGAAATTATTCTAGAAGGAACGACAATCGTTAATGAAATTTATTTGAGAACACACCTTTTATATCGAGAACAAACGAAAAAAAAACAAGGACGTTCGGAAAGTTCGATTAATTTATTTGTACGATAAGAAAAAAATGCCCCTCTCGGTCACATGTGCACAACTTTTATTCTCCGAGTTCTCAATGAAAAGAAAACAATAAAGGTTAACCGTTTGAAAGCAAAAGATATACGTGCTTTACTAATCTAGATGTTCGTGAAGATAAAACAAAACTTTTACGTCAATCTCAACTAAAATATGTCAATACGATTTCTTTCGAAGTAGCGAAATATTTATGATTCATATATCATTCTGAGAGAGGAAAAAGGAAGAAAATCGAATGACGTCGATCTGTATGCGTAGGCCTATTTGTATACATAACTAACTTACTAAAATAGAAAGATCATGAATACGAGCCAATCATTGGACGAACAAGCGTGATTTTTCTCGAAGTCATAGATGTCACTTAAAAACAACTAACTTAACATTCATTTTGATCATGGTGAACATTTTTCTTAATAAATGACATTTATGTATACAGTATCATATTAACAGAGAAAAAAAGTTACTCTGACATCATAGAACTGTTGTAAACAAACATCTAGAATAACCTTGTCAGATGATATTCTCAAGGCGATATTCTCAGGCAGAGAATTGATTGAACAGGAAAGAAGTAAAATCGATCATAAAACTTCACATATTTGATGAAAAAAAGAGAGAAAAAAGTGCACATTTTTTTCTTGTTCTCTTCACTTGGTTCGATTACATAAATCAATCGACGATTTCTAAGTCTTACAATTCCAATGTTCGCTTCAATTCGATATCAATATCAATCACGTGTTGATTATGAACTACAAGTTTATCTAATTAAATCACTACGAGATTTATTTTGTCTTGCTTTGGAATTTTTTATTGAAAATACAGCCGTACAAATGATTTCATCTGTTCCACATGTTCATATACCATTACGTGATCTCGGTTTCGAATTACTACTATATCTCAATGCTCCACTATTGATTTTCAAGAGTATTCAAATATCTGTTGAAAGTATTGCGATTATTTGGATTCTAATTTGTTTTCTACACGGAAATCCAGGTTTAGCAATTCTTCAAAAAGGTGTTCGATGTTTAACAATTGTTCGAAGTTTACGTATTTGTCTTTTCTCTCTCACTGTACTTCCATCGCCGAGACGACGTTGTCATTTTCGTGGTCCAATTAATCCTTTCAAAGCACGAATCGATGGTGTTTGCAATGATCTACTCTACAGTGGCCATGTTACAGTTTATACGATCACTGGTATTTCATTGACATTACTATCGAGAAATTATTCATCGAAATCAACTCGATATCTATTTCGAATTTGTGTTTGGTTCTATGTGATTCAACGAATTATTCTAACGATTCTTCAACGACATCATTATTCAATTGATATGTTCTTAGGTTTTCTAGTCACTTTATTAGTTTGGCAATGTGAAATCCTTTATTATGATTTGCCAAAAGTTCCGAAACATTTATTTTTACATTTAAAACACTTGTTTTTTTCGAAATCTCATTCAACTCTCAAACACGTTTGAACATGTTTCGATTATTTTGCAAATAGCTGACCAATATCACGACGTTCCCAAATCTAAAACAAAAACAACAAATGTCATTGAAATAAAAGAATACGAATTTACTTGTATATATGATTCGGAGAGTGTAATCATTTGAGGTAGGACATCAATCACATGTAGATCTTGTAATTCATACCAAGTGCCTGATCCCTAAATGGAGAACAAACAACAATGGAGAACTTTCATTTTCATTAAAGATTGATCTTACTTTATGAAGAACATGAACACGATAAGTTCCTTTGCCTAGAAAATGAGATTGTCAGGGTTTTTTTCTTTCTGAATTCGAAACTAACCTGGTTCACCATCGTGAACAACATTTGAAATCAAATCGTAAGTTGTCGATGGACTTTCAGTAAACGCTGATGGTTCAATTCGATATTCTGGTAACAATTCTCTCAAATCAACATTTCTAAAAAAAGAAAGACAACGAATTAAATGTCGATGTCATTCGAATTCTTTCACAGACTTAATTGGAAAATTGACAATTGTTGGATTTTTTTCCAAATAAAATGTATTCTTTGTAAAACGCTAGAAAAACAAACAAATGAATAAACAGATCAATTCAATTGAATTCGTACTCGAAAGCAGAGAATTAAATACGGTGGTAATTTTTGAATTTCATATCGTTTGAGATAATTATCTTTGTAGGTTTTATAATCCTGTGCTGTTTGTCCATCGAATTTCGTTAGAATTTGAAATAGTGGAACTTGAGGAATGATACTCTCTTTGAATTCATCACGAAATAGTGGCGGTGGAGGAAGATCAACCGAGAGAAATAGATACGGCGTTTCTTCATCGTATTCTAAATTAAGGAGAAGAGCAAAAATGACAACGGAATTTGAATTAATTTTTGTTCTCATACCTCGATATTCTTCAGTCGATAATAATTTTCTTTTTTCTTCTTCACTCTAAAACAAAAACAATTCATTTCAATCTCACGTTTGTTTTCCTCTGCTCCTACCAAATCAATCGGTGGAATTTTTCGTGTATAAACTTTCATTTTGCCTTGAAATGCTTTGTAAATAATACTACTATCGGATTTCTTCGTTCCATTTAATGTCAAATGTAGACTATTCAAAAGCCAAGCAAGAAACTCGATTGGATCGCCTTGATCCGTAATTTGAAAACGTTTTTTACTACATTTCACCACGGCTTGAAGCATTTCATGTGGCGAAACATGAGCTTTGAAATTTCTCGGATTCCATAGTTTACGAACAAGTTCACCGAAACGCTTAACTAAATTGATCATAATATCACCAGGTGCAACACGAATATCAGCGTAATTATCTTCTTGAAGAAAATAATCACGTAATGGACCAACATTAATCAAAGCTTGTAAAATAACATTGCAATAATCATTAGCTTTGATGTTATTTAATCCGACTATGCCGGGTAAATACAATGTTCCGTCGTAAGCTCGAACCATTTTCTCATTTTTATCTAATTGTTCGATTTGTTCTTTTGTATAGGTCGGATTGAGAACGTATTTGATATCATCGAGTGATGAATCGACGATTTCATAATTATCCGGCAAACAAAAGAATTGTAGTGAATGTAAATTAATGTAAACATGATGTTCACTTTCAACACTATGAATATAAGCACAAGATTTCTGACCACGACCTTGAAAATATTTGCCGCAAACTAGACAAGCGTAGACATTGTTATTTGAGAGTGTAATCGAACAAAGTTTTTCGAAATCAAAATCCAGAAGACTCCTACAAATAGAATTTTGTTTGTTTGTTTGTTCGAAAAAATTCGATTCTTACCGATTTATCGTATCTAAATACGGACAATTTCGGCTACGACTATCGATTGTCGATGCTTCGGGTTTAATCGCTGTATGACTTAGCTCTCGTAGAGTTGTGCCCACAATTGGTACGCCTATTGAAAACAAAAATTTTATTTATTATAATCAAAAAATGAATTGATCGAACCTTTTTTCTTTTTTGCTACTGGTTGATAACCAACATTGGCCGTTGGATTCGGCTCATACGGTCGTTTAATACCTTGAATCTGTTTAATATTATCATTCATCTGAAATAAATGAATAATAGTTTAGTTTAGTTTATTTTAAAGAAAAGTGAACATTTGAATAATCAGAAGAATAAAACAGAGTTTTGCTCGTTTGCCTTTTCTCTTTATAAATATAACCCTTCCGGTGTGCCTTGATTTTTTCGATAGAGTACAGTTTCTTTACTCTTTCGGAAATCTTCATTTGTGACTTTCATCCGTCTTTCACGTAAGGCCATAAGACCAGCTTCAGTGCAAATAGCCTTGATATCAGCACCACTGAGATCGTCTTTAGCCATGATTAATTCTTCTAAATCGACGTCATCAGCAAGCGTCATTCGACCAGTATGAATTTTAAAAATCATTCGTCGAGTTTTCTCATCCGGCAATGGAAATTCGATCTTTCGATCGATTCGACCAGGTCGAATCAAAGCCGGATCGAGTGAATCGATACGATTCGTTGCCATAATGACTTTGACATCGCCACGCGAGTCGAATCCATCCAATTGATTGAGCAATTCTAACATTGTTCGTTGAATTTCTCGTTCGCCACCTGAATTCGAATCGTATCGTTTCGTACCAACGGCGTCGATTTCATCGATGAACACAATCGCTGGTGCGTATTCTTCGGCAACACGAAACAATTCACGAACTAATTTCGGTCCGTCACCCTGAAAACGAAGTTTGTTCGTTTGTTTAGAAAAGAAATCGAATTTACTAGATATTTTTGAATTAATTCTGAACCAACAACACGTAGAAATGTGGCCGAAGTTTGATTTGCTACAGCTTTAGCTAATAGAGTTTTGCCTAAAAATGACTCGAGAAAATGAAATCGAAATTGGCCAAAAGAATATTCGCTGACCTGTTCCAGGCTCGCCATAGAGAATAACACCTTTAGGTGGTTTAATACCCATTTCTTCGTAATATTCCGGATGTGTCAATGGTAATTCAACAGCTTCCTGAACGAAAAAAAAAACTTCTATTTGTTCACGAAACTCATTTTCTACTTTAATCTCTTGAATTTGTGTTGTCAAACCACCGATATCAGCATAGGTTTCTTTCGGTGCTTTTTCCAGTTTCATTACTGCAACCATTGGATCAACATCATCGCCTAATACACCGATGACTGCGTGAACCTAAAAGAAATAATTCAATTAAATTTCCTTTCGAAATGTGTCGATCAGAGCTCGACTTTATGATTGAGTAAAACTGTGCATCCTGGTTCGAGTTGATCTTTGTCAACGAACGACATGATGGTAACATAATGTTCCGAACCAACCGATGTTGAAACAATCGCATGATTGTCATCGATAATTTCTTCTAATGTTCCCACAGCCATTGGTGAACCTCTGCGAAAACGAAAAAGAAGACGAATTATTTTGTTGTTTTGATGAGATCATACCGAATATCATCAACTTTCGATCGTTCTTCCTGAATATAGATTTTAGTTTCAATTGTGTGAAATTATTCTCCTACTTCATGACGATCTTCTTGTGGTTTCAAACGTTCTTGATTTTTGATGAATTCTTCTTCGAGTAATAAATAATCTTTAATTCGTTCGAAACGTAATTGTTTCAATCGACAACGTGCATAGGGCAGAACTTGTGGTAGTTTGTTCGCTGCTTCGGGACCTTTTGTACGTTTCTTTCGTTTGCCTAATCGAGTTGGTACAGGTGGTTCGTATTTCTTTTTCTATTTCAATGATAAAAACCAAGAAAACTTTTATGTTTGAAACCAAATAAATCTCCTCTCACTTCTTTTTCACCACCATCACCTCGTCTGTTGCCTCCTGGAGCTTGATTTCCCTAGAAATGTTCATTTAATAGAATTCACTTCATCTTAAATGTCTTCTCACCATATTAAATCTGAAAATACAAAGAAAACAAGAAGTTTATTTCGAACCACACCAACTGATTGCAATATGAATAGATTTTAACTTAGAATTTAAAGAAAAACAAAAGCTACATGTGCACAATACAATATCAAAATGAAAGCGAAAATGTACGTATATATAGAGTTTTTCTTCTTTTGTTAAATAATGAATTATTCATTCTCAAATATTGCCTTGTAAATCGAATCAATGTGTGTAAAAAAGACAGATGAAGTTATTGAACTGAATTTTGTCGTGATGGATGACGATGTTCGATATCGTGTTCGACCGCTTCTTCCCATGATTCATGTTTGACGCCTTCGGCGAGATGAAGAAGTTTTATATGTACGGCCATGACTTTCTCGTTTTTTGGTGGCATTAACATTTTTTTAAATGAAACAATGTCGCCTTTCTTCGGTACATAATCATCATCGACACTGCAAAAACAAAGAAAACAATCGATTTTTTATCGACATTGCAAAATTCTTTACTCAGAAACGTGAGCAAAAATTAATTGTGTTGGATTGTCTCGTGGTCGAATGTAACCATGACCTTTTTCTCGGCAGAATTCTTCGATTGTACCTTCGTACGATGGACTTTGTAAGGCACGTTCACATCTAAATATGAATTCATTTGTTTCTACACAAATTTCTGGTGTTTTCATACTGTGATAATGTTCGTTCTCGTCGGGGAATAATCGGCTGCGATAAATGATCATTTATACGTGGCGAATGAGACATGTCTATGTGACTAGATCTGAAATTTCAAATAAATTTATTAAATACATGTATCGTTTCGTTTGTTTTATTTCCTAAGTTTATATGTCTTTCTTTTTTACAAATCACCATCTTCGGTGGCTGACATCGATTTAGTTCTCGTTGAAATATTGCCTGTGGGCTCATCGTCCATAGTTTCTGTTCCTTCTGAATCCATTTGATCTTGTGGCAAAAGTGCCGACAGATAAGGTAATGATGAAAGAGTATTTTTAATTAAATAATATTCGTTCACATTCGAACCTTGATTATTAATCACAGAGATTTTCTCATTGGTTTGTAATTTAAATTTCACTAACGAACGTTGCAAAGCTCGTCGTTGATCGGCTAATAATTGTCGAACACGTGGATAATCTTTTCTCAAATCTGCGTATGTTTCACTCGAGATAAATGTATGTGGATCGGGAAATTCAGGTAGAAAATCAGGAATATAGCCCGGCCGATGTTTACGCGATGATGCATTAGTCGAAGATGTGACACGAAATAATTTCGTTGGGTTCAATTCATGTTGACGATCGGGCGAACGAAGACGATGTTTGACTGGTTGATTGAATGTTTGCTGAATCGATGAGTGTTTAACATTCATCATTTCTAACGAACGAGCAATATCCGATGGACAAGGTTCTGTACGAGATTGAATTTCCATTAGATTTTTAACATTGAGTAATAATCGACGAAGAATTGCGTTCGATACATCGAGCATTTGATGATATGCCGACAGTTCGATATTATCAAAACCATATTCACGAATGATCAGTGCGAGTGAACGTTCGAAAAGAACATCATACGGACTATCGGTGTTTGTTTCCATGATTATTATTATTGTGAATATGATGATGATTTTGAAATAATGAATAAATGACTGACGAGACTGTTGAATCAAAACACCAATCGAAAATCGACGAATATTCTCGTGACAAGCAACTAGCGACATCATACGAAGACTGTGCAGGTTATTTAGTTTAGTTTATTCAATGAAAAAGAAAAGAGATCGAAGAGATTAATTAATTAATCAATGACAAAAAATGAAAGAAAAAAAATTTTGTTTTTGAAAATGAAACTCGAAGAAAAGAAGAAGCGAATTATCAATTCATATTTTTAAATATTTTCACTGTTGTCGAGTTTGACTTGTTTACGAATTGTCGAATGTTTAGCAGATGAAAATGATTTTCGTTTAAGTTTAAACGATGATGATGATGCTGATGATGATTTATTCGGGTGATTATTGTCTTCAATCGATGGTTGAACGAGACCTAACGAATTTAATAACTGTTTTTCTTTGCCGGATGATGGCATTGATGAGAAATCATCTGAACTAGGATTATTTGGCGAAGGAGTTGAAGATTTTTTGGTTGTTGACGTTGAAGGAGATATTGACGTTGTTGGACTGTCAAGATCATAAGGACGGAATAGTTTCGATTTGGATTTCGATGATGTCTGAAATGGAAAATGAAATTCAATATATATATTGATTTTTTTGTTATTAAATAATAATCGACATACTTCCGATTTTTTTTCAAGAGAGTCTGCAGCTGGAATGCTAGAAGAAATTGTGGTATCAATTGTTTTCGCATTCGAAAGAAGAGGTGATGGTGGTAATGGTGGTAGCAATCTGATTTGTGATTGTTGTTGTTGTTGATTGATCGTTTGTAGATATAATGATGGATGAATAAGACTAGATAAATTAGGTGATAGAAATCGACAGGGATTGTTAGGAACAGAATCAGCAGTTGTAGGGTAATTACGAAGATAATACCGTCGTAGATCGTCTCGTCTTTCCATCTAGAATCAAATTCTATAAAATCGAAATCGATTTTCTCAATTGATGAAATACTTCTTGAATATATTGTGTGTACAATCGTAATGCTTGTTCCGGTGCTGCGGAATGATTTGTTTGTGGCACATTGATTTGATTAGGAGGATCGGTTACAGTACAAGAAGTTCCATTATTAGTATTAGTCGTATCTGTTTCATCGAAGAAACAAAATGATTGAAAGCAAAAACAAAAACTCGAATGTAGAAATTTACTGTTTTTATTTTTTTCTTCGACATGTTCGGCAAGACGTTTTAATGCATCAGCAAAACTATTTGTTGTTGATGATTTAATACCAGATAATGATGAATTTGATGGTGTTGGCCAACTGAATGACATCTGAAAGAATTCGATGAATATCAGCTGTTTTTATGTCGTTGTCGTCTTTTGATAATAGAATTCTCAATTACCTTTCTTATACATACACACACACATACATATATATATATATATATAGTTGAGGGTGAGACACTGTTCTGCGTCGAGATTAGATGTCGGACGTGGTTTACGTGTTAATGAGCGTAAGAGGTGAATGGAAAAAGGGCGTCACGACACTCAAATTCTTCGAGTAACAATAAAGAAATTGCAGATTAATATCTACTAAACTATTTTTCGATTATGTTGAAATATAATCATAGAATAGAACGGAAAGTAATTTATGTTCTTCTTCTTCTTAGACATAAAATCATAAGAAGTTGAATACTGGAAAATCATGTAGTCTTGAAATTAAATCATATCTTGAGACACGCGTCATCACAATAGACCACAAGAATAACGTGCTAAGTGTGGCATTCTGTTGATTTTTGCCATCTTGTCGATATATGTGCTATCACCGATCACACATACTGACCGTGCAGTGTATCGATTAGACGGATAGAAGGCGACAGAGGCAGGAATTGAGAACAAGAAGGAGAAGAAGAGAGACAGGGAGAAAAAAAATGCAGTCAAAAGCTAGTTACATACGAGAAAAGCAAGACAAAGAGAGCAAATCGAGAACCTTAAAATTATTTCAAGACAATCTACGCATCACACCTGGTTTGAACATAAAATCAATGTACAATAGAAAAATCCGTTTAAATCTTGTTAAAATAATAATAATAGTTGTTCTCTTGAACATGCATATACACACACATACTTATGTTTAATGCGTATGAAACGGAAATAGGCAGGCAACAATTTCTTGCGAATATCTTTTGGAGTACCTCTCTATATTTGATGAGAAATTACTAGCGCGCGCGTATTTAGTGCCGAAATGATTTAATGCATCATCAATATTTTACGCACGCGTACACATAGAATAAAAAAATCAGCGCGAACAATCAAACGTCATTTTTTCTCTCTCTCTCGCTCTCGCTCTTTTTCCCTCTAGTTATATACTGATGCTTGTCTTTGATTTTTTTTCTTCTTTCCTAATCCGCCCCATTCAATCGTTCACTTGTTGTCCTCTTATCGATAGTCAAGTAGATAAGAAACAGATAGACAGAAGATCGAGTTCGAGCAAATTGATTAAATAAAAATCATTGACAAAGAAAAGAAATTTGTCTAAGTGACTCAATCACACACATACACATAAAACGGAAAATGAAAAGAAAAGAATATTGACATATTATAAGAATAGACACGACAGCACTGAACCATGCTTTTTTTTGAAAAACGTTGAACCCTATCTAATAATCAAGCAGACGAACGAACAGATTGTTTCATTGTGCTAAAAATTCCTCTTCTCAGATGGAGTTACTATAGACTTCATCAATTTGATGATCGAGTCATAGCAACGTTTATGTAACCTTGTAAATGTCGGAGAAAAAGAATCAAATTATAACTTTGTTTTTTTGTTTTCATTCGAAATAATACGAAAATGGCCGATCGTACACGAGTTCCAAATATGCTTGATACATATATGTACTATGAAAAAAATCCAACACCACCATTTCCTGGTAGAGATTTACTCGAGTTTTAATTGAATTTTCAGTTGCAAAACAAATGACTTTTAAGGTTATGGTGCACCACCTAGCTATCTTCCTAATCAAACAAATATTCAACCATATGTAGCTCAAGTTGGACTTGATCCATGGTAATTGATTTCATAGAAAACCGAACTAATCGAACTTTTAATTCTCTCAGGCCGGTTAATGTTCCAGCAGTTTCTCAAGAATATCAAACTCATTTTCCTCTCGGTTAGTCATTCTCGAGTATATTTTCCTTTTGTCTAATTTATCATAAATTTCCTAGGAACGAATTATTGGTCTACACCTGAATACAAATTAACTTCGAATACATCGCCAGTTAGCGAACCAACATTACTTCTTCGTGAAAATCGAGCTAAACCCGGTGTTAAACTTGCTTATACGGAAAAAGGTGCCGAAAGTGATCCACGAGTATTTCGTGCACGTTACGGCACATCATCGGATGTTCCTGCTCGACCGTATTATGCTCAACCATGGCTTATCGATGAAATTCGCAAAATAAAATACTAACAATCGAATTTCAATTTGGTTGAATTCATTAGATTAAAACCTTTGTTTTTTCTCTTCTTCTTCTTCTTTAACAAGACGACAGACGAACACATAATCACAGAGAAAGACAGAAAAAAAAACGACCAATTCTTTTCTTTTTTGATAACAATAAATTCAATTCATCATGGTCAATATTCGCCTTCTTCTTCACCTTCAGCAGGTGCAGTATCGGCGCCAACTTCTTCGTAATCTTTTTCTAACATTGCTAAATCTTCTCGTGCTTCACTGAAATTAGTCAAGAAGAAATTCAATGAATTTTCAATACGAATACGAAGATAAATTCTCCCCTACCTAAATTCTCCTTCTTCCATACCTTCACCAACATAATGATGAACAAATGCTCGTTTAGCATAGAGTAAATCAAATTTATGATCGAGACGAGCCCATGCTTCTACAAGAAATTCGTAAACGAACATTGAAACAAAAAACAATAGATCTCGTTTCAATTTACCAGCTATAGCAGTTGTATTAGCCATCATCTAAACAATAAATTTTGTTAAACAAATGAACATTTGCATTCAATTTCATACGCAAGCAGCACGTTGAACTTTAGCTAAATCACCGCCTGGTACAACAGTTGGCGGTTGATAATTAATACCAATTTTAAATCCAGTTGGACACCAATCAACAAATTGAATATTTCGATTGGCTTTCAACGTTGAAATTGTTGCTATTCAATCAACAAACAAATTTTGAAAACAAAACAATCTCAAGTCAATTACCATTGATATCTTTCGGTACAACATCACCTCGATAGAGTATACAACAAGCCATATATTTTCCTAGATATGATGACGGACAAATTCGAGCTTAAACAAATGAATCAATTGGATTCGAAAACTGACCATGTCTTGGATCGCATTTGACTAATTGATTTCCTGGTTCGAATAGAGCTGATGTGACTTCAGATGTTGTTAATTGTTCATGATAAGCTTTTTCAGCTGAAATAATCGGAGCATAGGTAGTTAAAGGAAAATGAATACGTGGATATGGAACAAGATTCGTTTGAAATTCAGTTAAATCAACATTGATTGCACCGTCGAAACGAAGTGATGCTGTGATTGATGAAATAACTTGAGCCTAGGAGATAGACGAGCATTAAAAAAGAATTTTCTAAAAACAAATTGATTACCATAATACGATTGACATTCGTATAGGTTGGCTTTTCTAAATCAAGATTTCGTCGACAAACATCATACACAGCTTCATTATCAATACAAAAACAACAGTCAGAATTTTCGAAAGTGCTATGTGTAACTAAAATCAAAGTTTTTTTTTTCTTTTTGAAATCACATTTTCTATTTCAACAAACCAAGAATTGAATTGTATGGTTCGACGACTGCTGTTGCGATACGTGGTGCAGGATAGACGGCAAATTCGAGTTTAGATTTTTTTCCATAATCAACAGCCAATCGTTCGATAAGCAACGAAGTGAAACCTAATGATTTTTTTGTCAATTCAAGAAAAAGACAAAACAAAAAACATTGGCAACCAACCTGAACCAGTACCACCGCCAAAACTATGAAACACAAAAAATCCCAATAGACCCGAACATTGATCAGCTAATTTTCGAATACGATCGAGTACCAAATCGATGATTTCTTTGCCAACTGTATATCGACCACGTGCATAATTATTCGCTGCATCTTCTTTGCCAGAGATCAATGTTTCAGGATGAAATAATTGACGATAAGTACCAGTTCGTACTTCGTCTATTCAACACACAAACGAACACATTCGATTTCTTTTATCAAATTCAATCTCACCAATAACTGTCGGTTCCAAATCAATGAAAACCGTTCGAGGTACATCTGCACAACATTAAAACTCAACAAATTTCTGATCATTTCGAATCGATTTACTCACATTTTCCAGCGCCAGTCTCAGCAAAAAATGTTTGAAATGAATCATCAATCGAACCCATCGCACATTCTGCTGGCATTTGTCCATCAGGTTGAATGCCATGTTCAAGACAATACAATTCCCAACAAGCATTACCAATTTGTACGCCACATTGACCAATATGTATCGATAGACATTCACGCTAAATTCTTGGATCATAATTTCCGATGAACACAGATTTTTTTTCGAGATTCTACATACCATTATCGATTGATTTGTTGTTGATGACAAAAAACAAATACAAAGTTAGAAGAATGAAAAATATTCGATTTGCTTGTTCTGTTAGTTGATTAATCAAGATTTGAGATGTATTTTACGAGGCGCCTTTTCAATAATGAGTTTAGCTTTTTTTATATATATATAATTTTATTTTAAAACAAAGAAAGAAAGAAAGCACAAAACAAAGGCGAGATTAAAAACAAAATAATTATTTATTTCTAACTATTTTTTTATCACCAAACCAAATATAAATTGAATTTTGACAATTCCACATTGACGAATAACGATTTAAATATTCTAAAGACTGCAAAAATTCAGCTCGATTAATAGTTAACATTGGTGCATATTTAAATGTAGCACTTGTCAAATGTTCTAATCGTTCGAGAATATATTTAATATCATTCAAATCTTTGACACGTATTTGTAAATGTTTGATATGCGGTCCTACGAATGAACAGATCGTTTGCAAACGTTGTGAACTATTTTGCGGTGTCCAATAATCGTATAGCGCTAACGAACGAAGATTTGATGTTTGATTTAGAAGAGATTTGATCTCTGCTATCGCATTTGAAGTATATTCGGGATAGAAATCAGCCGATAAAGATAATTTAATAACACGTGAAAGGTCGAGTATTGTTGAAAGAGTTTGTTGAGCATTCGATGGCCATTGATCGCCAATGCCAAGTGCAAAATGTTGAACATTCGGAAAAAAGATTCGATGCATTGATTGACACTAAATATTCAATTGAATTCGATGTTATGAAATAATTTCTCCTACTGAATATGCTTGAGTTTGTTTAGTTAAATTTAAGACTAATTTTTGTACGCGAGTCATATTATAAACAGTTGAATTCGATGAGAAATTAGTCAATGAAATTTTCTTCGAATCAATTGAATAGGCGAAATATTGATGACAAATTGGAAGTGTATAAAACATAATCTTTCGCGAATTAGGAATGTAATCACATTGCACAAAACAATGCAATTGATTCAACCAAAAACTTGTCCGAAAAGAATCGATAAGTAGTTCGAGATTTTTCTTTGGATAATTACTACAAATCGAAATTGAAATGTAGACTTCGAATGTTTTCAATGAGAGAAGTTTTGTTTGAAATAATTTTTGCCAAAGAAATCCATCGAATGGAGAATTTAATAATGTAATATCACCGATGAGTGTCAGAGATGTGAGCGATGGAACTAATGAAAGACATCGTTCAAGTTGAAGTAATTCAATGCGATAATTTTCGACTGTTAATGATTTTAATTGAGAATATATTTCAAAACTAATGTTATCATGATCAGTATCATTGATAATTACTTCTTTCAATGTTAAACTTTTCAATTGTTTTGAATATTTGAGAATCGTTTGAAAATCAGTCAAATTGATGTTCGTATTTATACACAACGATTGTAATTGACAATCATTTGACCATTGTAATTCATTCCAATTTAGTGATTCAATATTTAAATCAAAATGTTCGATTGTTCGATGTGTAAGAAAAGACGAAAGAATCTTTGCTGATAAAGAAGATGAGGGTGTTGAATAAGGTTGTAATGTAATCGATAAAGATTTGAGATGAGACTTTCGAATAAAATCTTCAGAACGACTTAATAACTCATCATTGATTTCTATGAAAATTAAATATTGTAGTCGACTAAACTTTTCTAATGAAAATAACGAGAAAAATAATTCTATTTGACCATATGTTCGATCTTGATTCGATAATGTTAACGAAATAACATTTTCAAATGGAATTAATTGACAAATAAATTGCAAATTTCGTTTCGATTGATATTGAAAATCGAATCGATATCGATTATATGTGTTGGTTGTTAAATATAATTGTTTACAAACATAACGAATCGAACAAATAATTGTTTCAATATCAAGATTATCGAATATACGATAGAGTATTTCGACAGGCAAGATACTCAGATATGAATTCGACATGATCGATTTTCTACATCTTGAAGAATAGAAGAAGAAGAAGAAAAAAACATGCAGACTTTTTGTTAAACTTTGAGTTTATTCGAAGATGTATATATGAATCGATATATAAAAAAAAAGAAGAAAAAGGAATAAGATAGATTCGATCAGACACCACAACAAATATCTAGCAAATGAATATAATACAAAGAAGAAAAAAAAAAGAAAGAAAGAGATTCTCATCTGACAATATGATTTGTGCGTAGTATTTAGTTGTTTCTTCATTCTAAAGTACTGGATATAATAAAAAATGCATTACGTAAGACACTCGATGGAAAACATGTTTCAAGTAGATCTCGTGTTAAATACGGACATGAATTGACGAATTGTTCGAGAAGTATATACGTTGCTTCTTTATGAATAAGATCATTTAATGAACCATTCGAATTATTCGATGTTGAATTTGAATTCGTTGTCGATGATGATGGTTTTAAGTTCATACCCGAATCGACATCAATCAAACGTAATAAACTCGATGATGCCAAGGCAAGAAATTCTTTACAACGATCTTCAACATGTCGTTGACCATGTTCGAAAAAAAACGTTGTTATTAATGTATTTATTGCACGAATTAAACAATGACAATTATTTGCATGTGCATCTAAAGCAACAATATATTTCGTTGATTCAAGTTTAGCTAAACGTGGCAATGAAACAGCAATATAAACGAGTATTAAACATGAAAGAATGTATTCTTCTGATTCGTTATTCATTGACATTTGTTCGTTTCCATTTGGATTATTATTATTAAGATTTAATGAATTTTTTTGATTGATTAATGCTTGACATAGTGTTGAATCGAGTAAAGTTAATTTGCCTGTCGATGAAATCATTTCATTGATTAAAAGATGATGTTGTGGATCGTTGGAAAATGTTGTTGTTTTATATTGTGAATAGAAATGTTCCAATGTTGTCATGAGAAACGGCATACGTTTATTGAGAACATCTTCAAGTGATTCTTCGATAAGATTTTTTAATTGTAGAAGAACACCAATGAGAATGACACGTTGAAGAAGTAGATCGACATGTTCAAGTTGTTTTAAGTACATTTTCATTTGTTGTGGTTTATCGAAATTAATTCGAAGATTATTGAGTAGATCGCGTTGACTATGTGTTAACTTACGAATTTCATTGATTTGTTGAACAACACGATAGAGAATCATTTCACAGAGATATTTACAACCATATGGTTTGATCAATTCGACTAGAGCACGTAGTTCATTAAATGAAGCATATTCTTCGGGATCAAATGGCAAAGTTAAATCTTGTTGATGAATACTAACAAATGATCGACGTATTGGCGAATAGACAATCGTACCCATTGTAATTCGTTTGACTAGAACTTCGAGAAACCAATGTGTATAAAGTGATGTAATCGTTTCATTGCCTGCACTATCCAATGGTTGACTTTGTTGAAGAAGTACTTCGTTAAATATACGTGTTGTATCGATTTGACAATGAGATTCAACAAGAGTAAGAATATCCATATAGGATTCAACTGATGAAAGTAATTCCGATGGTTTAGCAATTTCCATGGCTGGTGGACGATAATTAACCATTTCGGATAGAGATTTATTGAAACGATTTTCGAGATGTGAAATAAGATATTCATTGGGAAGAAATTTATGTTCCCAAATCGTAATTTGTTTTCGATAGGAAATCGAAAAGCAAAGTTCATTGAGAACCATCATTAATTTATCGGTTTTAGTCATATCACGACGATTTGATCGTCGAGATTCATCACCTGGTAGAGCAATTTTAATAGGCACACCATTGGGTGTTTGATTGTTATCCTGTTTCGATGATGAATTATGTTTTTTCGTTTGTTGATCATTGGGCAATTTCTTTCGTAATCGTGAAATAACCGCATTCTTCGGTAGAAGTTGTTCATTCATGAGAAAATATTCATTGGCTATTTCTGAAACTGTACTCTTAATTTGTTTACAAATTTCATCGATAAATGCATGTGCACTTTTCAAACTTAAATCACCGATTTGTTGTCGTTCTTCGGGACATAATTCATGTGTTGCATTGATAAAATGTTGACAAATCAATGGAAAAGCAATTGCATAACGTATTTGTGATGGATAATAAATGCACGATGAAAATAAATGATCGAATTGTGTTAGATAGAAATAGAAAATCGACAGATCACTTGTTTCATAGAGTAAACTTTCGACATCGTCGACACATTTCGAATGAAAACAAATCGTGTTCATAATTTGTGCGAAATTTTCATTATGTGAAAGTGAAATCGATGAGAGTGCGGATTTTTTTGTTACACTCGTGTATGCTTGCATACGAAACCAATCGAGTCGAAGAGCACGTAGATCGGCACTTGTCGAATTCGATAACGTTGTTATTGTATTATAAAATGATGTTAAAAGTATTGATTCATCTTCGGTACAAGACATGGTTAAATTTTTAATGTGAATTTGTAATTCATTCGAATCAAGTGTCGATAAACATTCGATATAATATTGTTTAATAGTTGACGAATAAATTGTGATTAAATGACGAAGTTCTTCGATGTAGAATAAAAATTCGGGAAACGTTCGATCACTATAATCGTCCCGTGTTGTTCCGGTTTGTTTTTTATTTGTTTCTTTTTGTAGTTTAGCTGGAAAATTTTCACTATGACGTAACAACCAAACGATTTCATCACGTGCTAAACTGAGTGCTGTAAATGCAGTTAACAGTTTTGGACCAAGCAAAGCCGGTTGATCAGCAAAGATCAAAGCTAATTCTTTTAGTTGTGGTCGAATATATTTTCGTCTCTCACGTCTGTACAACGGTTGATCAGTAATTGCTCTCTTAAATGTATCATTAAGTAATTCGGTTAGTTTCAATTGTCGATAGGATTTATAAACTTCAAGATTTTGATGTAGATATTGATGAGTTAATAATAATTCATCACGATAGAGTACATGTACGAAACTATTCGATAGAGCTTTCTCAAATAATTGTAAACATTTCGAATTATTGACTAATTGTTGTGGACAAACGATCATTGTATAGATAATCCAACGTTCGATGACTTCCTGAGATAGATATTCGCATGGAAGTGTTTCTGATGTGTCCATGAAATGTGCAAGTTGAGGTTGAGCTAGTAAACTCAAGAGAGTTTTCGCTCGCCATTCGGATACTTTACATGTTCGACGATCGTAGATCGGTGCTAGTGATTGGATAGCATCACCAATTGAACGAACATGTGGTACGAACTCATCGTGTAATTTACGTAGCGGTTGTTCATAGTCGATGATCATTTGACCAAGACGTGGAAAACTTGCATCACCATGGCCATGTGTCAAGTCCGTTGCAATGTTGTATAAACCTAAGACTATTTTACGATCATCGACTCGTGATAAGAGAATCATTAATGAGATGTATGTTGAGATTAATTCGAGATATAATTTCGTTAGATCGTAATTCAATGTCTAGAAAATTCCATCAGAATATATATTCGATTGACGAAAGATTTTCAACATACGATATCGAAATGAACTTGACATGCATCGATTGTTGTTAATAAATCCGTTACATTATCCTAAATATCATTTTGTTTCGTTTTTGTAAATTCAATAAAAAAGAATGACTTACGCGAAATTCTAAAAGATCGACGAAAGTAAAATAATAGATTGCCAATGATTTCGTAATATCAGTTTTGATTGATGTTAATGTTTGAAATTGACTCTTGAAAAGAATTTGAAGTTAATTTTTAATTCACAAGAAAAAAACACGATTTTCTTTACTTTATCTACAGCTGGAAATTTCTTTTGTATCTGACGAAGAACTGATTCGAGATTTTTATCTAATAAAAACGCCGGTTTAGATTTCGTTTCTGCACATGCCTAAAATAAATAAAACCGAGATAACATTTGCGTTGTCAATCAATTGAAATCGAACTTTTTTTATATTGAATATTCTCGTTAACATTCCAATGCCTCGATCATTGAGAATGGTTAATTTCTCGGCTAATTTTTGTTGATGAGGATTTATTTGATGTGCCATCTAGAAAAGAAAATAGAAGATGTATAAAATATAAACTGTTGTTTGACTTCGATAATCATCATTCGAGTTTAAAAAGAAAACGCAAATAAACAAAAAGTGAATCAATTTGAAAGACAAAATCACAATATACTGGATAAATTATTATTATTATTTTTCTTCGTTTTCACGAAGGTAAAATCGGTACATCGAGTAAAGATTTCATTAGATTTGTTCCATTGATAAAATTTGTTGTTGCAATAATAAAATCATGATTTTGATCGGCAAGATATCTCAATGCAGCTATTTCACCGTAGGTTATTCCACCAATGAAAACAACTAATGTTACTTTCGATTCCGTATTTTGTTGTTGAACTTGTTGTTTATTTGTTCGATTTAATGAATGAATTGATGACGATGAACCTTGACGAGCACGTTTTAAATCCATGGGTACTTGTTGCATATCGATAAATGTCGTACCGGGCAGGATATTCATGGAATCTTGAACGGCTGATGCTGATGAAAAGACAATCTTTTCGATTAAACGTATACTTAATGGTGCATATTGATAATAGATATAGAAAATATCTTGAGGATCATAAAGATCAATTTGCCCATCTTGTAAAAGATTAAATTCTCGTTTTAAACGGTCGAAAAATGATTCATTTGTTTTCGTTGTCGTCGAACTTTTGGCTATGTCAGGTACATGTAGAATACCGACTTGTTCAAGTGCATGAATTAAAACCAAATATTGCAAACCAAATGTTTGTACAATATCTTTCTTAATTAAATCATATTCTTTACGTTTCAATTGTGTCGATAGAGCATGTGTTAATACAGCTAAATATCGAAGAATACAAAAGATATTATCTTTCCATGCGATACGTTCATCGATTTGTCGTAGAGCATCCTGTAAAACCGATGTAAATAGAAGAGATAATTGATTGGATAGATATAAATCATAGGTTGATTTCGATTCTTGTTTGATATTATAAGCTAATTCAATGTGTGTTGATAATGTTTGTGTTTTAGCATTTTGTTTCGTCATATCAGCAACAAATCCACGTAGATCAGATAGTTTTTGTCCTTGAATATTTTCCGTTGGTTTATTGAATTTCTTATCGAATTCTTCTCGTAATGCTTGTTGTGCACGTGCACCTTCTTGAAGAACTTTACCAACAGCTAACATATGTGAATAACGTGTATCGGAAAACAGCCGATCACTTGCTAACAATCGAACAGTAACTTTTTCCTGTGTAGCTATATCAATTTTTTGTACTTCACAAAAATTTTTACTAAACGAAATACTCGGTACTTCGATACGATTAAAATGAATGCCGAAAACTTCATCGAGTAGAGCTTCGTATGTTGCTGGTAGCATCATGGGTGTAATTAAATCTGTTGTACGATCGATAAGAACTAAATTTTCGATTTGTGTTGGTACTTTACGTTCATTATCAGGTACTTCACTTTGCATACGTATCATATTATCATAGCACAGTTTAGCTTTATCACCTTTAACGAATACATTCGGAATAATACCATAGATTTGTTGTAATGTAACAAGACCATGAGAGAGATTAAAGATTGGTGTTACATCGTTATTTAAATATAAATCACGAAAACATTCGTTCGATTCCATGGAAAGTAAATCAGTATCAATGGGAAGAAAATCAAGATTTAATTCATCGATAATTATATCACCTCGAACGCCACGTTCTTTTAATATTTCTTCGCACACACGTGATATACGTGGAACAAAAATAATTCCATATTGTTTATAAAGACCTTCTTTAGATTTCTGTTGTTTTATTTTCATTACTTCATCTTTAACTAAATTAGCTATTAATTCCATATAAGTGGCTTTAGGTGGTACAATAAATAAAGTTATCCTATAGTCCGATGTATCGAGTTGTCGATTTTTAAATGTACGTGTGTCATTGGCACCGAATTCGTTCAAAGCTTGAATATGTCCAAGTAGATTTTTAATATCATCATCGAGTATAACAATTTTCTCTTTGGTGAATTGTTTCGGTAGATTACTTTTTTCGCTAGGAAATTGTTCGGAACAACGTTTGATCTGTTGAATAATATAATCACGAAGAATAGTTAAATTAATTCGACCGGTTTTTAAATGAGTAAAATCTTGTTTTGCAGCAGTTGTTGTTTGTTTTGAAGCCATGTTGATTAATTAAAAGAAAGACGAACAGAAGTTCACATACACACACACACCAAATAGAAAAGAAAGAAACAATAAGATAACACAGCGCTACATGTCAGAGGTCAATCACATTGATAGTAGTGAGCGAGATTTGAACCAATGAAATATCGAGACAATATATCAATGAGTTCTTATTGGTAAGAGTTAGTTGGTTGAACTCAATTTCGTGATAATAGAATAGAAAATAGAGATTGTCATTCGTAGTTAAATATGTACTCAAGTAATCAGAGAGAGATTTTAGATTGATTGACGACTGTAAAAAAAAATAGAACAAAGTAATTAAATAGCAAAATGACAACAGATATTGACAATAATTTGACATCAGCGTCAAATGCTATTGATGAAATGATTTCAATGTCAGTTCTTGATCAAAATTCAGATAGAACCTTAACGAATCAAACAAATGAGACACGATCAAATTGGTCGCCGAGTCGTTTCCGTTCGATTGAATCTTTAAAACGATTAACATGGAACAATACCGGTCCGGAACAGATCATTCGTGCTGAAATGAAAATTTTCGAAACATTAAAATGTCAATTTCAAGGTCGTGAGGTGCCTGTTTCGAATAATACGCAAAAAATCTGGACTGTCTACTCGAATCTATCGTCGACGAATTATCCTATTGTGCTTGTTCACGGGTTCGGCGGTGGTGTTGGCTTATGGAGTCTTAATCTCGATCAGTTCTGTGTCGATCGACCCGTTTATGCATTCGATTTGCCGGGATTCGGACGTAGTAGTCGGCCGGTATTTAGTACGAATCCTGTCGAAGCCGAACAACAGTTTGTTGATATGATCGAAGATTGGCGAATTGGAATTGGTCTCAATCAAGAATTTCTTCTTCTTGGTCATAGTTTTGGCGGTTTTCTGAGTGCAGCATACGCGATGCGCTATCCGACATTTGTCAAACAATTGATTCTTGTTGATCCATGGGGAATTGGACGCAAGCCAAACGATTGGCAAACATCACGCATGGGACGTATACCACCTTGGTTAAGATCATTTTCGTCTGTTATAATGAAATTTTCACCACTCTCAGGACTTCGCATCGCGGGACCCTTTGGTAATATCATTATACGAGAGAAGGAAAGAAAAGAAAATTTGTTCTTTTGTTTTAGGCGTTCGTATGATGAAATATTTTCGACCTGATCTACGTGCAAAATTTCAAACATTATTTGATGATGATCGAATATTAATCTATTTGTATCATTGTAATGCACAATTACCAACAGGTGAACAAGGTTTTCGAACTATCAGTGATTGTCTTGCCTGGGCAAAAGGTTCGTTCGTATGAACATTTCTATCATATCATGAATTATGACATTCAACATTTATTTTTTAGAACCAATTGTCGATCGAGTAGCTTCTATTGATCTGAACATTCCAATTTATTTTCTTCATGGTGAAAAATCATGGATCATTATCGATCCATCCATTGATGCACAATCAAAACGTCAAAATGTATACTTAGATACATTGAAAGATGCTGGACATCATGTAATTACACAAGTTATTTCTATTGAAGATCAAGAATTTGCTTTTGTTTTTCTAGGTCTATGCTGATGCACCAGTTGAGTTTGATATGTATTTAAAAAGAATTTTAATGAACAAACAGTAAATGATCTCAAAAAAAAAACTAATCCAACGAGAGATACTTCTATTTCCTTATATATTTACTAAATTATGTGTTGTGTCTGTGTATCTTTATAGCGTTGGTGCTGTGACATTGACCTGTGATCGTTCTTCTCTCTCTCTTTTTTTTATTTATTCCAAAGCAAATAAATATAAATCACTGAACACTTAATGGTGGACGTAATGAAAAACGAACTGCATTAAACACCGATTCTTGATTTATTGCTGTTAAAGAAATTGTTTGTCGACCAGGATTAAGTAGAAAATCACCAACAGATATCCATTGAGATAGACTCACTTTTTGATTAATTGTACTACCATCTGTAAAGTTATAAACATCGGTTACAGCTACATTTAACAAACTACTTGAAGTCGATCCACCATAGTATGAAGGCGTCCATATGGATACCGAGTAGACACCACGTTCCGAGAGTTGTGGATGAATGATACATGATCGATCGAACGTGATGAAAGATTTGCCTATCGTATCTCTGGGAAGAGATGAATTGTGTTTGACTGGCTGATTAACACAAGTATACATGTCTGGATCATCGGTTGTGAATATCATTGCTGATGATGGTGAAATGAGTGAAAATTTTTGAAGAACTAATTCAGCAAAACGACCGAGAATGTAAAAGTCACCGGCTGGTCGTTGAAAGCCATTGCTGAAAGCAGAAAGAATGATTTCTTGTCCGCTTGGCAAGATAATATATGCGATTTCTTCAATTGTATCATAAGCACATCCAATCTTCGAGTAGATTACAGTACCAGCTGGTAAACCGTTACCAAATGTCGTTTCATCACTCTCAAGTATGCGATACAATTTATCTTGCATATATTGTACTTCATTGGCAGGTCGAGTTTGCATCAAGTAAAGCATGAAAGAAGCTGTGCAACATGATTGAAAACGATTGCCACTAGACGGTGGTTCAAGTATTAATTCTTCACTACCAACGGGTCCTTGTCCGGAATTGGTTGGATATGTTTTACTTCGAAGAATTTGATTTTCATATAAATTAAGTTTTTGCAGTAAACGTTCGGTTGATAAACGTTGATAATACCAGTGTGCCCAACGAGTATCATTCGTCGATGTCATATCATCAATGTTCGTTGTGTTTGTAATTGCATCAACAATATATCCTGTATCTAAATTCGATGAGACAATGATCATTGGTCGAACATATTGATCTAAACAATCGATAGGTTGCCCAAGACTTTTACACCATTCTATAGCCGAATACATATACATGAGTTTGACACTAGATGCTGGATATGCAAGTAGTGTAGCATCGACGCTACCTCGTCGCCAAACATTGGTTTTATTTTGTCGAATAAGGATAGTAGCAGACAGTCGATCGAATTGTGATGATGGTTGTTTCGAAAGGAAGAAATCACGAACTTCTTTGATATTATTTGCTATTTGTGGATCGTTAACAATCTCAATCGAAGGAATTTGATTGCAACCACATTCTTGTGAAAGAACTTTAGTTGCAATTAAGGACAAAACTAGTATGAATAACTCGATGAAATTCATTGTTGAAAATGCATCGAAGAAAAGAATGTCCGACACTCCTTCAGATAAGAATTCGAGATAGGGTAGAGGTAAATCTTATTATTTGAAAAGTAGAACATTCTTTGCTTATCAAATTTATTAAAAAAAAAACTAATGTTGAATAGATAATGGTGGACGTAATGAAAAACGAACTGCATCGAATACCGATTCTTGATTTATTGCTGTTAAAGAAACTGTTTGTTGACCGGGATTAAGTAGAAAATCACCAACAGATATCCATTGAGATAGACTCACTTTTTGATTAATTGTATCACCACCTTTAAAGTTATAAACATCAGTTACGGCTACATTTAACAAACTACTTGAAGTCGATCCACCATAGTATGAAGGCGTCCATATGGATACCGTGTAGACACCACGTTCCGAAAGTCGTGGATGAATAATACATGACTTTTCGAAAGTGATGACTGATTTGCTGATAGTGTCTTTTGGAAGTGATGAATTGTGTATGATTGGTCGATCGACGCAAGTATAGATATCTGGATCATCGGCTGTAAATATCATTGCTGACGATGGTGACATGAGTGAAAATTTTTGAAGAACTAATTCAGCAAAACGACCAAGCATAAAGAAATCACTGGCTGGTCGTTGAAAGGCATTACTGTAAGCCGAAAGAATAACTTCGTTTCCGTTTGGTAAAACAATATACGCAATTTCTTCAAGTGTATCATAAGCACATCCAGGCTTTGCATAGAGTACGGTGCCTGCAGGTAAACCATTGCCAAATGTTGTTTCTCCAGCAGTGATGATTCGGTAGAGTTTTGACTTCATATATTCAAGTTCATCGGCTGGTCGAGTTTGCATCAAATAAAGCATAAATGATGCAGTACAACATGATTGTAATAGATTTCCAGGATATGGATTTGTTCGAATAAGGAGTTCACTTCCAACTGGAAGTTCTCCAGAATTGGTTGGATATGTTTTACTTCGAAGAATTTGATTTTCATATAAATTAAGTTTTTGCAATAAACGTTCGGTTGATGAACGTTGATAAAACCAATGTGCCCAACGAGTATCATTCGTCGATGTCATATCATCAATGTTCGTTGTATTCGTGATTGCATCAACCACATATCCTGTAGCTAAATTCGATGAGACAATGATCATTGGTCGAACATATTGATCTAAACAACTGATAGGTCGGCCAAGACTTTTACACCATTCTATAGCCGAATACATATACATGAGTTTGACACTAGATGCTGGATATGCAAGTAGTGTAGCATCGACGCTACCTCGTCGCCAAACATTGGTTTTATTTTGTCGAATAAGGATAGTAGCAGACAGTCGATTGAATTTTGATGATGGTTGTTTCGAAAGAAAGAAATCACGAACTTCTTTGATATCATTTGCTATTTGTGGATCGTTAACAATCTCAATCGAAGGAATTTGATTGCAACCACATTCTTGTGAAAGAACTTTAGTTGCAATTAAGGACAAAACTAGTATGAGCAGCACGACAGAATTCATCTTTGAAAGTGACACTGATAAGACCTGAAGATATTATAGTTAGAACGAAACGAAGAGAAAAAAAATTGATAAGAGATGTGGAACAACAGTTTATTTTGCGTTAAGATTTGTTTAATTGAAATTAATTATTACGCATGTGAGTTGTGTACGCCCACATAAATGTTGAATATAAAACAAATAGAAAAGAATTGTTCTGTAATGACATTCATCTTTTGGAATATATGTTGTCTATAAATGCGATTGTGTTCTGTGGGTAAATAGGACATTTTCTAATTAAATAAGCGAGTCTTCGAGCAATGTTAAAATTAGATAGAAAATAGTTCATGCTAGATAATATGCTTTTATAGTATAAGAAAAAAAGTGAATTTTATCCTGTAGTTCCATTTTAGTTTCAAATTATGTCACAACATTATTGGCTATCAATCTATGTTTTAATCTATCTCTTTATTATTCAACAAAGTCCAACTGAATGTCGCCGACGATTTCAACGAATTGTGATCAACGGTCACGATTGGACAGTACCGAACCAGCCTGGTTGGGATGCCCGTAAGAGTTTATTTTGTTGTTGCTAAAGATTAGATTTAATGTTTATATATTATTTAGTTCTACGTGGAGCTGAACCAATTCAAAAACAACTATTGAGCAAATGTACTTCGAGTCGTGAATGTCGTTTGGCTGCCGAAGAACTACGTCAAATATTTATGAAGCAGCAGATATCACCAACATACTCCAACGATCTTAGACGCAAAAATCCATCAGAAAATGAAGGCTCGTCAATATTCAAATGGGGTTAATTTCTGTGTTGAAAAATCTTGTTATAATTGGAATAAATGTCTATATGAATAATAATAAAAAAGAAAAAGAAAAGAAAAAAATAATTATGTTTGATGACTCATTTGATGCCAAAGAAAATAAATCAAAAATCGATTCTGACTTGTTTTTACTATTCAAGAATAAATCACCAAATAATTCTCCTATTGATTTGCGCATTTTTATTCGAATATACGATGAGATTAGTCGAATTTTGTTTCGTATTTTTATTTTACATTATCATTTCTGTACGAGCTAATAATTCAACACCGGGCTACATCATTACAAATATGTATTCAACGACTAAACGACCGGCCATTGTTAATATAACAATAATCTACAATCCGGATACATGTTCGAATTGGAATTATTCTCGGCTGATAAACGGAACTTGTGTGACAAGATTGCAAGCTCAAGTAAATTGAAAGAGAATACGTTCGTGTTTACTTTTTGTTCTCTTTAGGCAATTGCTACAGATATAATTCGTACTGGTCAACGAAATACAACTGATGTTTGTTTTGCATTAACATTATACATTGAATCTATAACAAATGCTAGTTCAACAATGAATACAACCAATACTCTATCCGTTAGTGATATCGATCGTGTTATTGATGAATTTAATAATTTTAATTTAACAATCAATTCGAATTCATCGTTTCTCACTGTTCAACAGCCACAATCTGATGATAATATTATGATTCTCGGTGCTTCATTTCAACGTGGTATCGGTGGTCAAAATGTTGATACAACGAATAAACAAAATATAACTACATCATTCATATCAGCTGCTGGTATTATCGATGAAGAATCATTGACTAATGTTATTTCGTTAAAAATGTTTATTATCGATCTACCAACTGGTTACGAACATATCGATAATACAACACAAAAAACACTGGCGTCATCCGTCATTGTTGCTAATCTTAATCGAAATAATAATTCGACTTATAATTCAATAAAAATCTCTCTGTATTTTACTCCATTACGTGAATACAAACACATTGGTTTCGGTGAATATCATTGTTCATTCTATGACTTGAATACATCTCAGTGGAATGAATCAGGTTGTACATCAGCAGAATACAATGAAAATTATGAACGATATGAATGTATCTGTACTCATCTAACATCATTTGCACTTGTTTGGCTACCACAAACAATAGCAACAACAAAATCATTCGACTCACAAGATATCGTTTCGCTTGTTGCTCAATTAATTTCCATTGTGTGCTTTATTATCATTATTATTCATGCAATTTCTATACGACTCAGTAATCCATTACAACGTTTGCATACATTAAAACTACTTCCGTTGCTATCTACGGCTAGTACAACGGTTCTATTTGTATTTTTTATTGCTTTAACTCTGACTGTGTACACACAAACAACATCAACCGATGAGAACGAATGTTTTCTTGCTTCGAAAATTCTCATGTTTTTCACATATTTCTTTTTAATCTTTATGTTTTGTATTAAAACAAGCGTCGGATATTTTTATTATCTACGATTTGTTCGTTTATTTCCTCAACCATCTCATCGGCAACTTTTAATTATGTTCATCATATCGTTTCTTATTTCTCTCGTTTTTGTTCTCGTAGTTATCGGATTACAAACACATTCATCGTTAAATATTCTTCAATTCTATCCATATAAATTCTGTTGGTTTACTCGACAAGTTATTTATTATTTTCTTACTATACCTATTGGTTTATTTCTATGTATAAATCTTATTACAATGAGTTTAGTTGCTAAAAGTATTATTACACATGCAAGTCAAGGTAGTACATCACAACAACGAACTGAACGTTTTAAACGTTGTGCTATTATGTTAATATCATCAGCAATTATGCAAGGTATCGGTTGGTTATTTGGACCATTTATTTCTCTTCTGAGTACGACTGCTGCGATTGTATTCGAATGGATTTTTATTCTTTTCAATGCATTTGAAGGTCTTTGGTCAATTATAATCTATGTATTTATTCGGCAGAGACAAATGGACGAACATAAACGTGTGATAGCAGCAATTCAATTAACAGATTCGAAGAAAACACCATCAGATAAAGAAATCAATCTACACCGATTGTTTGATGGTTTACGTCGAAAGAATACATGAACTATTTGTTTGTTCGTTTGTTTGTTGGAAATAAAAAAAAAGAAATTTGATAAGCGAACGACATTGATTGAATTTCTTATCGAAGGAATCAGTTAGTTTAGTTTCAATAGACAGAAAAGACAGTCATCATGTTCTATGGAGTTTTGTTCGGCACGATCTGTTTACAAATAATATTCGTTTCATCATTGAGTGAAACATGTTGGCCAACAGCAAATAATTTAACTTGCGTGCTCAATGATTTGCTTCTTGGTTATAACAAACAATTCAGACCAAATCATACAGGTGAATGAAATTCTTACAAGACGAATAGATGACCTTCGATTTTCATATTTGAAGGAGATCCAATTCATGTTCAAGTATATATGATGATTATAACTCTAGGACCGATTGATGAATTCGATATGGTTTGTTATTATAAGAGAGAAAAAAAATGTTCATTATCTATTCAGTATTTTAGTCATTTACAATGAATCTATTTTTTCGTCAGATTTGGACCGATGAACGTTTAACATTACCGAACAATATATCGAATGTTGCAATTTCAACGAAATTATTAAAGTTAATTTGTATTTTAGACGGATAGTTGATTATGTTTTGTTTTTTTCTTCAGTGCAATATGGAAACCAGATACATATTTTTTAAATTCACACAGTGGTTATCTTCATACAACACCGAATTTCAATCATCTTCTACGCATTCTTGCTAATGGTCGTCTACTTTATTCCAGTCGGTTCGTTCGTATTCTCATGTAATTTAAATGATGAAATTTTATCATTTTCAAATATAGATTAACAATCAAAGCTTATTGTTCAATGTCATTGGCAAGATTTCCAATGGATATTCAAACTTGTTCATTAATTTTATCGAGTTGTTCGTTGAATGAATGTCGCCATGATCGAAATTTTCTTGTCGATTTTTAGATGCATATGGCACACATGATGTAATTTATGATTGGAAACTTGACGAACATAATGGTGTTGAAGTAGCTCGAATGAAATTATCTCAATTTGATTTATTTGAACATAAAATATCGAAAAAAGAAATACAACTGACTGATCGTAAGAATTCCTTTTCTTTTTCGTTTTTCGTTTTCATTTTATTTCTCTTTCGTCGAAACCAAAAAAAGGAAATCATTCTGTTTTACAACTTGATCTTTGCACTCGCCGAAATGTTGGTTACTATTTACTGCAAGGCTATATTCCAGCAAGTTTAATTGTTATTCTTTCATGGATTTCATTTTGGATCGATAGTGAAGCAACAGCCGATCGAGTTTATATCGGTTTGTGTTGTTTTTTTCTCGTACCTAAATTCCAATGAATATCTTTTCTGAATATAAATTAAGGAGTCACTTGTGTACTCAGTCTGACAACGCTAACACTTGATATTCGAACTCACATACCGGCTGTGCCATACTTCACAGCGATTGATTATTATTTTTTCATGTGTTATTTTTTTTTACTTGCTTCATTAATTCAATTTACTGCAGTTCATCGATATCTTGAGGTATGCGAAAGAAAAACAATCTCATTCAAAAACGCCCTTGCTTTTCTAGTTTCATCATTCGATTTCTAATCGAACAAGTTCAGCGTACAACGATGACGAAACATCAACGGTACAAAATCTCAATGTACAACAACGACAACAACGAATTTCGAGTTTATTTTTTGCGCGAACGAATCGAAGACGAATCATTCAAACAGAACAAATCATTCGTCGATCGACATTTTCTGTCGTTGCTCAAGGCTTACATTTCTTACGACGAAAAGCTCCTTTGCATAAACTTGACCGTCTTGCACGTATAGGATTTCCGTTTCTATTCGTTCTTTGCAATTGTATTTATTGGTATATTTTTGTATTTTACACATGAAACCGAATAAATACGCCATTGGATAAGATGTCAAAAGAAGAGAAGAAAAAATGGAAAAAAAGTCCCACTTTCGAAAGTATTGATTGTTGATCTAAGAGAAAGAAAGAAAATGATTCAATACAGAAAATCTCAAGGTTAAATATGCAACAAAACAGAGTTCGATACTATTCAAAGTTAGAAAGCGTAACATTTAAAAAAAAAAATCATGTTATTTTTCTTTTTTTGTACTTACACAGTACGTTTAAATACTAATCATCAAACAATATCGAGTGATTTCTTATAGTATCTGTTGGATTGCGTGTGAAATCAGTCGAAAAAATGCCTGTCAAACTTTTTTCAATTGCTACTTAGTTCTAGTTGAATAGCTAGAAAAATAAATAATTGTCAAACGGATAAAAGAAAAAACGAAAAATATCCCTCATTCTTTTTAATTCTTCCACAAAAACGAAATGCATTTATTTTTTTTTACTTTCTCTTTCCCCGAACAAACAGACCGGCACTCATTCACATACATGCAAGCAGCGACGAAAGAAGTGTTTGTTCATTCCTATGGAGGGCTGATTCTTTCTTTTTTAGTTTTTATTTCTGCACTTTTTTTTGAAATACGTGTATGTAACGCACACTTAGTAGCAGATAGGTAATGAATTATAAAACTTTCGGCGACAATCTTTATTTTAACCGAAAGCAGACAAATAAACGAAGTCGTGTTACATTCGTCGAAGACTATCTGATTCATACTAGTCTATCGAACTTTTCAGTTCTCATTCAAATATAAATTTACTGACGGTTTCAGGTAAACATATTATAAAAACAACCATTGTTTTTGTACCGCATTTATCGCGATTAAATTACCTTCGACATTCTCTCTACTGATAATACATTGACTTGTATTCATACCAATTGAAGAACATTGCGCGTACTTCGTAAACCAAACATTTTATTCTATTATTTCTTTTTCAGATGTGACATTACAATCATGAATATGAGACTCATTACTTCTCTTGTATTCCTTCTCCCTCTACTCCTTACATCCTTTGCTGAAACTAATGATAGTAAGTACATCATCGATGATTTTTCAACTAGTACTATTCATATCAGTATTAATCGCAAATCATTCACATCAATCTCTTTTTTATCTTTTCCATATACAAAACATTCCTTTCATCTATTTAGGCACAACTACACCCTCACCCTCAACACCCTTAGTATCATCGACAAATGCAACAACGTCAACCACTAATAGTTCAACAGCTACGACTATTTCGACGACATTTATCGTCACATCAATTGTTCCATCGACCACTGACATAGAGACAACCACTTTTACATCAATGCCGATAGATAGTAGTACCAGTGAGTCGACTTCTACTACATTCATAGTTACTTCAATAGTTCCGTCCACGAATGTCACCGCGACAAGTACTTATACATCGACATCAGGCACTATTACTCAAACAACGGAAACTAGTTCTACAACGGTCATTGTTACATCGATTGTGCCATCAACGAATTATACTACTGCAAGTACTTTTACATCAATGCCAATCGACAGTAGTACAATTGAAACGAGCTCGACAACTTTTGTTGTCACGTCGATAGTAACATCAACGATTGACACAATAACCAGTGATAGTACAACAGCTGAAACTGATTCGACGACATTTATCGTCACATCAATTGTTCCATCGACCACTGACATAGAGACAACCACTTTTACATCAATGCCGATAGATAGTAGTACCAGTGAGTCGACTTCTACTACATTCATAGTTACTTCAATAGTTCCGTCCACGAATGTCACCGCGACAAGTACTTATACATCGACATCAGGCACTATTACTCAAACAACGGAAACTAGTTCTACAACGGTCATTGTTACATCGATTGTGCCATCAACGAATTATACTACTGCAA
>Ga0209930_1000676_pt1 | contig 71393 bp, 66 predicted proteins | sample ThiBiot_500_biof_2_FD_183948 | JGI IMG/M metagenome (GOLD analysis project Ga0209930, IMG submission 183948) | Wastewater bioreactor microbial communities from Cape Town, South Africa - Thiocy_cont_500_biof (SPAdes) | ecosystem: Engineered > Bioreactor > Thiocyanate-remediating >...
ACTACAGATGCAGGTACGACTGGCGATCTCACGAAAGTTTCAGAACAAAAAGAAACAACACAAATAGAGGAAGAACAACTTGCGTCGTCTCCGGTACAATCTTCTCGAGAAAAAACACCAGAAGATGTGGCTGATCAAGTATCAACTGATGCAATTGTCGATGCTGTCCATCATATTCTTGAAAACCCATCAACCGATACTGAAAAAGAAAGTGGTGATGAAACTGAATCTGAACGTCTTTCAACTGAATCGTTAACGACGGCTGTTCGTGAAATCATAGCTGCAACACCAACTACCACCATCGATGATACAACTACAGATCTCACAAAAGTGTCCGAACAAACAGAAACTCCACAAGTAGAAGCAGAACAACTTGCTTCATCACCACTAAAATCTGTTCCGGAAAATATTGCTGATCAAGTATCAACTGATGCTATCATTGATGCCGTTCATCATATCCTTGAGAAACCATCCACTGATAGTGAAAAAGAAACTGTCGATGGAATAGAATCTGAACGTCTTTCAATTGAATCGTTAACGACGGCTGTTCGAGAAATAATAGCTGCAACATCAAGTGCTGCTATCGCCGAAAGTACAGCTGTAGATTCGACAACAGAATCGGAAAAAACAGAACTTCCACAAGTAGAAGAACAACTTGCTTCAGTACCAGTGCAATCTCTCCGAGAAAAAACACCTGAAGATGTTGCGGATCAAGTATCAGCAGATGCAATTGTCGATGCTGTCCATCAAATTCTTGAAAAACCATCGGGTGATAGTGAAAAAGAAGCTGTTGATGAAGTTGAATCTGAACGTCTTTCAGCTGAAGCATTGAAAACAGCTGTTCGTGAAATCATCACTGCAACACCAACTGCTATCGTGGCGGATACAATTGCAGATGTCACAAAGGTGCCCGAACAGACAGACGCTTTACAACAAGAACAATCTCTTGCATCATCATCAGAGCAGTCTGCCCGAGAAAAAACACCGGAAGATGTGGCTGATCAGGTATCAACAGATGCTATCATTGATGCCGTTCATCATATCCTTGAGAAACCATCAACTGATAGTGAAATCGAAAGTGTTGATGAAACTGAATCTGAGCGTATTTCAACTGAAGCATTGAAATCAGCTGTTCAAGAAATAATAGCTGCAACACCAACTACCACTGTCGAAGATACAAACGTATCTAAACAACCACTTGCTTCATCTCGGGTACAATCTTTTCGAGAAAAAACACCTGAAGATGTTGCTGATCAAGTATTAACAGATGCAATTGTTGATGCTGTCCATGATATCCTTCAGAAACCATCATCTGATAATGAAATCGAAAGTGTTGATGAAACTGAATCAGAACGTCTTTCGACTGAAGCATTGAAATCAGCTGTTCATGAAATCATAGCTGCAACACCAACTACTACCGTTGAAGGTATAGCTGAAGATTCGACAAACATATTCGAACAAATAGAAGCTTCACATGAAGAAGAACAACCAGTTGCGGCGTCACCTGTGCAATCTATCCAAGAAGAGATACTGAAAGATGTGGCTGATCAAGTATCAACGGATAGTGAAAAAATTGATAAAATTTCGTTTGAAAAAGAAACAACAGTCTCAACTACTGAAAAACAATCAGATGAATCACCACAAGACAGTGATGAACAATCGATTTCTTCATCATTGTATACTGTTGTTGATGCAGTAAATGTAGTTGATGAACCAACAGCAGAAAAGACTGACAGCGAATATCCTGTTTCACCTTTACCACAAGCAGATGATGATACAATCGCAGTATCTGAACTTACTAGCATTGTTGGTAGCGTGTTGAATCCGGTCAGTATCAAAACGACGGATTCACCAGTATTAATTACTCAAACATCAAAACAACGAGCCAGTGCCGTTACCCCGACCGTTCAAATCAGCGATGTTAGTACTGATCATCATGATGATAATGAGCTGAACAGTGCAGCAACATTTTTTGTCCCTAGTCCATCGATGTCAGTCGATCCAAACTTTCAAGAATTATATTCAAAACGACATTTCGTAACACCTACTGCTGAAGAACCAGAATTAGAGTTTAGTGCTGTAAGTAGGCAAGAGTCTCTTCAGTCAACTACTCCATCGGAATCAAGTAAAAAATTGAGACAATCACCATTAGCTTATTATGAATTACAAGAACAACGTCATACACTAATGTCTCCTCAACAATCACCTACTGATGACAAACAAGAAAAAGAAACGTCATCACTAACAACTTGGGCAACAGCTCCACTAGGTATTGATTTTGACGCAACATCGAATAAACAAGAACAATCCGAATCTGATATTATTCTCGATGATCAAGCGTATGAAGCAGCTAAAAATTTTGATTTATCATCGCCATCAGCCATTTCAAATTTACCTATCAAAGATTATCATCAAGTATTTGGTGTTCCCGCAGAGATCATCAATACAGTTGATGATATCACAGAAGAAGTTACTCGAAGACTTTCAGAAGAATCTGAAAATGAAACACAATCTACTTCCGTCTCAGATAGTGTTAAAAAAATCACCGATGCACTTGATGCACTTGAATCTGATTTAACTCAACCAGATCATAACTTGAATCATGAAATCAATACTCGATACAATGTCCTACTCAGTCATATCGATAGTTTAGAACAACCATTAATCGATGCACAAAATACATCCGTATCATCAGAGACAGAAAATGAAGTCAATGTCGAGCATTTAACTCAAGCAATGGAACAAATTCTTGCTACACCTTTTCAAACAGTTACGAATGAATATGAAAAATTAGCACAATCGGAACCATCTACTCATTCAAGTCTTGAAACAGTCCTAGAACAAATGCTTGCTTCAGCACATTTTCCAACAATATTTACTAAACTAACTGGTCCAACAGACACAACGACGACATCATCATCGGATGAACAAAAAGATTCAACTAGTATTCTCGATAAGGCAACATCAGTAGCAACAGATATTATGTCAAGTATTACTCATGCTTTGCACATGGACAACGAGAAAGAACAGCCACAAGAAATATCAAGTCCAGTATCAGGTCATTTCACTAGCAATGATGTTTATCATGGTTATAAACAACTGATCGAACCAACAATCGAAGAAAAACATACAACTAGTTTAATTGATAAAGCTTCGTCTATGATTAGTGGTATTATCACAAGTGCAACGCTTGTAGAAAGTGATGATGCTGATGATGATGATAATGCAGAATTACCTTCAACATCTGATCTATTAGAAACTATGAAGAATCTTATACCATCGAGTCTTCGAACAATAGAATCAGAAGTTGTGAGTTCAATTTCAGGTTATTTTACCAGTAATGATGTGTATCACGGATATAAACAACCAGTAGTACCAGTTACTGAGGATCTTCAAACCGCATCAACTTCTGACGGTATTGTTGATAAAGCGAAATCATTGATTAGTGGTCTTGTTTCGACTGTTACACATATTTTACCAACAACAACCGAAACCGAAGACGTTACCGATGAACATTCATTAGAAAAAGATTCATTAATCGAAACATCAAAAGAAATTCTAGCAACTCCTTTACAATCTGCTATTGATACATATGAACAAATAACTTCGACATCTCAAGACTTACAAGTTGAAGGTGATAATTATCCATGGTATTCAAATTACTATACGATCTCTGATGCAGATGCTTATCTCAGTGATTTGTACAACCGATTGAGTCATACTATGGAACAACTTGATCAACGACCTACTCCGACAACTGTTGAATTTCAACCTGAACCACATGAAAATTTAACAACATCAAATTACGATCGACAAGCATTGGAAGATACACAAGATACACGAGATAAAGTACATGAATTAGCACAGTTAAGTCGAGCATTCACAAGTAATACATCAACAGATTCTGAATTATTACCATCATTGACTAAAGATGAAGTCAAACAAATCGATGATGCTAAGAATGATTCCACATCTTCGGATGCATCACAATTGTTATCATCTACGTCGATCATACATTCTGATGAAAACAAAGTTGAAGATCTTGAACTTGTCGAACAAGCTGAATCTCGACCGACATCAGCATCAAAGAAAAAGAAGAAACCAAAACAAAAAACAACTGAAGTTTTACCAGCAGAACCAGTTGTTGAGCCACCTCCACCACCACCACCAGTGATTAGCAAGACTGTCACAACTACTATTCATTCGAAAACAGTAACTCAAGTGAAACCTGAATCTGAAGGCGAAGAAGATAATGACGGATTTCAAGTTGTTAGTTATCGTAAACACACGCCAGTAGTTGCTGTTGAACCGCCAAAACCTCCTGTAAAAACGTCGAAAAAAACCACAACTACCGAACCAAAATCAAAACCTAAACAAGATAAAAAACAACTACCTAAATTGGACATTTCGCTATCTTCACCATCTACCGATACTGATACCACCTCTTCATCGAAAGTTATTCAACAGAAATCAACTGAAGAAACTTCATCATCAATCACATCAGTCTCAGTTCCACAACAACCTGCAGTATCAACACTTCGTCTAAAAGCATTTACATCGCCTGATGATGAAGAAGATGATAATGAAGGTTTTCAACTCGTACAACATCGCAAACGTATTTCATCAGCACCACGATTAGACAAAGCATCGTTACCACCACTACCAACAAAACCATCGAATCGACAGAATTTTAATCGTGGTACTAGTCAAAGGCTTGGTAATACTCACGGACGTCATGGTTCCGAAACACGATCCATGCCGCGATCAACCACAAGTCGTCAAACTCCATCAAACCGAGGTCGACCACCAATGTCTCCACAAACGTCTCCACGATCAGCACATCTACGAGATACACCACCGATGTCGTCATCGGATAGTGAAAATAAATATACAACACCAATTAAACAACAAGAATCACGTCAAGCCGATTATTCAACAATTCTTTCAACTTTTCCATCTCAATCATCCGAACAAAAAGAAACAGTTCAAACTGAACCTGAGCCATTGGCCACGACTGTTGCTCCTTCTATCGATCAATCTTTTCAACAAACAACAGTAAAAGAAATTCTTCCCGTAGCCGTTATAAGTACAACAAAGAAAGCGCCATTAACTGAAGAAGAAGATGAAGATGGATTTCGAGTTGTTCGTTATCGTAAGACTACGCCATCATCTCCACCAGTTAGATCTAAACATCAAAGTGCATCTCCATCGATTCCTACGGGAACATCACAAGCAAAGAAACGACCACCGAGACCGAAAAAGAGTAAAGAAGAATCGACAGTGCTTCGTCCACCTCGACCTGTCGAAATTCTTTCGTCATCAACGGAAGATTTTAAAAATCAAACAAATCTCGAACAAACATCGACACCACGTTCAGAAAATGAACCTCAACAATCCGAAGAACATACAACGAGTGCTGATACCAGTACGGATTCATCGAAAAAACCAAAGAGAAAACATAAACGATCGACACGAGATCTCGTTGGATCTGAATTGTCAACACCATCCGATGAAATACCGAATGTATCTGAAACAACTACAAGTCAACCGTTGATCGTCGAAGAAACATCGGAAAAAACTGTTGAAGATGAAGATCTCAAAGCAACAGCCAGTAAAAAGCCTGCAAAAAAACGAAAGAAAAAACCTCAAGTCGACGAACAAAATATCCTAAATTCTTCATCAACTAGTGCAACAGACAAAGAAACCGCCAGTAACAAACCATCATCCGCACAGACTGTTGATGAACAAGAATACGAATGGAGAATTGCTCAATCGAGAAAGAAAAAATCGAAATCATCTGGATCAGGCACATCAAGTCAATCGGATAGTCCATCGAAATCATTACAAACGAAAGGCTTTCCACAAAAAATAACCGATGTTAAATTTGAATTCAAGAAAGACGGTCAATTAACAATAACAAGTCAATCACCTTTGGAACAATCACCAGCCGAATGGGGCACAGTGAAAATTGATTCTGAACAAGCTGATAGTTTACCAGTTGAAAAGATTATTTCTGAAACCAAAACAGAAAGTAGTGAGACCAGTGGCGAAGGTGATTTAAATGCTTATCGTGATGAATCAGGTCGACTTCGTCGAAAGAAACCACGTAAAACGCAAACTAGTTCAGTAGTTAAAACTGATGAAGAAATTCTCGAAACACCAGTATCAAACATTGTTGACGAACAAATCGAACAATTATCGGATTTAATTCGAGAAAAATCATCGATCGACGAAGAAGATACTAGTCAAGCTAGTAGTAAATTAGATGCGTTTCTGCCAAATTATATTCGTGAACAAATTGAAAAAACTTCGCCACCACGATCAATACCAATGCAATCGACAAGTGCGGACACATCGGAAAATGAAAGTCGAAATCAAATTCGAGATTCTCCTGATCCGGAACTTTTCTCAAGAGAAAATTCCGATCTTCAATCGACAGCAAATCAAACCGAAAGTGATACCGTACAAAGTTCATCGACGACGTCAACTGATACAACAACACGAAAGAAAAAACAACGACCAAAAATGTTGAAAAAAGATGTTGAAGCAACATTATTATTAACAAATGAATTCGATGAGACTCCATTGACAATTACTGAAATTCGACAAGCATCACCGGTGAAACAATCGACAGACGATGAATCATTGTTGTCTTCCAATCGTGACCATTTCAGTTCGGCTGTTTCACATGTTTCCGATTCATTTGCATCAGCACGTTCTTCTCAAACAACAATTGCCTCGTCAGGAGAACAAACAGATGAGCCAGTGCCATCGTCTAATGAGACATTAACAGCAACAACAACCACTGTTACAACGAGAAAATCTACACGTTCACCACGTAAACGTTCGAAACGTGACAGTGGTCCTGATTACGATAATTTATCATTACAATCAACCAGTGATCTTGAATCAACAACAGTTGATCAATCACGACAACGTACGTTATCAGGCCGACAAATAATAAATACGGAAGAAGAAAATGAACAACAAGCTATCTTAGCTGATGATGAAGAAGATGAAGATCCTCATTCGAAACCTGTTTCAACTAGTGATAATCAACAATCATCTTCGGCAAATTCTCAAATATCAGGTGAACCATTACGTTCAGTTCAAGGATTTCATTCATATACACCGAATAAATATCAATACAATCAATATGAAGAAGGACCGCAATCAGTCACTACTCAAACTAAACCTACAGATGAAGTACTTGCACGTGGCTTCGATCTTTGGCTAAACAAAGAGAAAGATAATCAAGAAACAAGTGGTCTAACACGTGCTATGCAAAGTTTAATTATTCAACCGGTTGAAAGTGAAAACGAGGATGAAGACGAAGAAGATTCATGGAATGGACCACGTGCTAAAAAACCTACCTATACAACCGGTGTTCCAATTGAAAAGCGTATTCATGAGAATAGTGGATATAATATCAATCATCCACGAACAACAATAAAACAAGAATCTGCTTTAATACGAACTCAATCAGACGATCAAAGTTATCAAGATGATCCGTCGTCAAAACTTGACGATGATGACGATGATGATAACGAAGAAGAACATTCACTCGATGATACATCAGACAAACAACAATCATCATCGACAATCGACGAACGACAAACACATTCAAAGAATTTAACTGATCTCAATCAACCACAAACAAATTTTACTGAAGATGATGTTCAACGTTGTTTAGGCGAAGATTTCTATCGAGAATCATTAGCTGTCAATACACGTGCAACTGAACAACGAACCTTAACAACAAGTCTCGGTGAACTTGTTGTAAAACCAGCACAATTATTAGATGATCTTGATGATGATAATGATGAGAGTGATAAGACAACAACAACAACAAGTCTATCCAAAAACCAAAATAATAATAATAATGCTCAATCGGTTCATTTCGATGAATGGGCACATTTTCTCGAACGACAAAGTGATCAAGATTCATTTTTTACAGCTGCATCAACATCATCGCCAACTATACACAGTCTATCGACATCACCTGAATGTTCATACGCACGAATCATTGATGACGAAACTGTTCTTACCGATGTTAATCGTACAAATCTAACTGACTATGTTCAACATTTATATGAAAATGATCAACAACGATATGGAGATTTTACATTACTTGATGAAACTTCTCCTGAACCGGAAAATACAAATGAACCTCTTCGAACGACGAATCAAATCGAACAAAATCGACCTTCTCAAAATTTTCAACGCTGGCGTAATCAAACGAATCGTGAACGCGATAATCAAAATACAATTGACGATGAAATTGTTATTTCCCATTCAAATTCTGGTCTTAGCCGACGAGTGAGACCATCTTCATAGACTACATATACTGATCTTAATTGACTTTCAGTATTTTTTTCTCCGTGCGCATAATCTCTATTCTCCAATTCATTGCTTTTCTTTTTTTTTCTTCTTGCGTTATCTGTTTACTTTTTTCCTCACGATTTATTCTCAACCATCATTTTTCTTCTGCTATGCCGATACATATATTTTTTTTCTTTCTCAAATCGCTCTTTAATCTAGTCGATCCAACCTTATCCATTACTACAATTGAAAAAACAAACAGACACTATTATACGCAAGGACAAACTTCTTCTTACGATTACCAGTTCATTTCACCGAATTTGTCACATTCCGGTCTCGTCTATATTTATGTGTCAATTGAACATTTAATTTTTATACTATAATTGATAATTTCAATTGAAGAACCCTGCATAGTATTCTTCAATGCTGTATTCAACAGCAAACATTATTATTATTATTATTACTATTCTTTCAAACTGTTTTCTATTATTGAAAATCGGTGACAATTTCGTATTGTGTAATTATATGTTTGCTTTTCTACGATCACTGAAGATTCTCAATGGATCTTCATCAATATCAGATGGTGTTATTTTTTATTCTTATCGAGCAATATTAAAATATCAATTCATCGACACATATTTCTATTCAAGAAGAAGTTAAATTGAACATTATCCGAGGAAAAACAGAACAAAAAACTAAATCGTTTGCTTTAAAATAGCATTTGCTTTTTGTTTCTACTTGCGTGTTATATATATATAAATATGTAAAGGATACTTTTGTGTGTATTTTGCATCTACGTATGAACGAATTGCTCGTGTTTTTCTTTCTTCGTTTTGTTTTCTTTTTCTACTATTTGTTATTCACTTATTTCATCACACACAGTGTCACATCGATCTTGATTATTTTCGTTTTCTTTTTCGCTATGCTTTCGTGTATTCTGTTGGTTTTTCTATTGTTTTCTTTTCTTTCAAAACTACTTTCTCATTGAGTTTTAGTTGAATTTTGATTAGATTAAATGAGTGAAAATGAGAGTGAGAGTAAAAATTTTAATAAATGAATTTCTAACAAACAAAACCACACACAACGTTTTGAAACATTATAAACATATCCAACGACTTATTCAATAATACAGATATATCAAGATACGTATATATACTTAGACATCGGATCAATTTTCATCCTATCGATCACAGACGAGCAATTATCGGATTCATATGGATCAAATATCTCGCGTTTTGTTTTAATCCGTTTTTTCTTTGTATTCAATGTATTACGTCAATATTATCCGCGTGTTATATTCTTGCAGCACATACGTATTTCGTGATAACGCACGTTAGATGAATATTTGATTTTTCTTCAAGGCTAAAATTGATTTCAATTTGTTCTTGTTCTTGTTCTTTTTTTTGACTGCACGTCTTACCACAAAAGTGAAACAAATTTATCGCACATACTTAAATTTATTGAATTACATAAGTCAATATTTAATATTTCGAATGACTCTCGTTTATGATCGTAAGAAAATAAATGTTCAATGTCAAGTAATAAAACAAAGCGAACGAAATTGTTCGATTTACATTCGAGGCAGCCTTTGTTTTTAAATATTTTCTTTTGATTTGATCAATAATACATCTGGTTCGCTATGATGATGATGATGATGATTATGTATACAGCATATGCGTATGTCAACAACATTGACTTAGCTCAAGCGAGGTCGATATGTCTGCTAGATTTTATTGATAATAATAGCGATGACGACAACAACAACTAGTCAAGTAATAGACAAGCAATATTCTTGATAGATGATTGCATTGGATAAGCATAAGCATGATTCCTGACGAGCGATGTCTATGTTGAAAGCTTCATTGCTCGTATTTCTTTTCGACGTTTTATTCCGACATATTCAATATGTATATGTATGTATATACATACACGTATATGTATATACATCAAGTTTTGTTCCTCTTTTGTACTATTACAACATCGAACAAAACAATAAATGCAGTTTGACGAGAAAGAAAAAAAAAGAATACAGACACACAAGAGAAACGGTTACTTTTCTTAAGAAGAAATCAGAGTTAGGTGGCAGATCATATTGTATATACATTCATTCACACATCTTGATTGCCTCTTGTTCTCTCTTTCTGTCAATGTTTTTTTTTGTTCTTTTTCTTAGATGACAATTCATATCTTAGCACGACTACAACAAAAACATAGATGTCAAATCACATTAAACTTTCGATTTTATTCGACAATTATTGCCAATAGGAAATCGATTCAACCTTATACCATTTAAATTACTACTAGATTACTGAATATCAAGGTAAGAGTACGATATTGAATTCACATGTGGTTTTAGTCTAAATGTATGTTTAAGAAAAAAAAAGAGAGAGAACGAACTATAAGACATGCCGATAAAAAAAAACATTTTTCTCCTACAAATGTAATAGAATAGAATTACTAAAAATGAATTCATTTCAAACTGAAGGTTCTTCTTACGCCCATTCGATGTCATTATCAACTATTCGAGTTCGTTCTTTTTCGATCAAGGTAACTTCCGTTTTCTTTTTTTGTTCTAAAGAACTTAGCTGTCTGTCTAACTGTCTGTTGTTTGATATTACATCATCGTTGATTGCTAGATTGGTTATTGATTGTACCATTTAGCTTACTGAGTATCCAACTGAGTCCAAAATGGGCCAATAGAGATTTCTATTACGTCGTAATTTGATTAGAGATAACACTCGTAACAAAAAAAAAGAAAAAAGTCAGTGATATTCTCAGAAAGAGTAAATGTTCATTGAGTTAGTTTGACTATGTACAGATGCAGATATATCTATCCACTCAATTCGATTATAAAAAATGGAAGAAAAGAAGAATAAATAACAATCTATCATACTACTCTCGTCATCGCCTTTTTTTCGTTCTATTCGTCGTCGTCATTTATTGTCGTTAACTTTCGTTTTCGTCTTCTCCTTCGTCTTCCATATACTTTATACACATACGCGCATATACTTAAATATAACAGAATCAAAAGAGCCTCTTATATGGTTTTAAGTTCATAAAAAAAAACGCGCAATGAAAGATATGAGGTGATCAATTTCGTTTCATTACCTTACACGTACATATATACATCTACATGCTTTAAATATTTGTCGGAAAATGGTGACATACGATACATTGATATCATCGAAAAATTCAACAAATATTTTCTATTTTCTTCGCAAAGAAACAACATATACGTATGATAGATATGATGATGATGATAACAATATTAACAATAATAATAATAATAATTCAATACAAGCAGGTAAACTTATTTTCTTCGTTTTATTTTTTCGTTGTCAATCATCATTTTCTATTTAACTAAAGAAAATTAATATCAAGGCTTCAATTTGTATTCTAATCCTTCTTTGTGTAGACATTGTCATTTGAGAATGGGATGATTATATGTATATATATGTCTAAACAATTATCGTTCGAAGTAGAAAAAGACAAGTGTTTCGTAGGTTAAGTGAACATTCCTTCTATTGACTGTCTTGTCTGTCTAATCCGTGTCCCACTTTTCATCTAATCCTCTTCTACTTCTACTTCTACTTCTTCTTCTTCTCTCTATTAGTCATATGATGATCATCATCGACACAACAACAAAATCAATCAACTAACTACAAGTCTTACACGTAGATAACATCCGTCATATCATTTAATACGATTGCGAACACAATCACCTTACTGACATATACATGATTTGTATATGTTAGCGAAGTGTTCGTATTCTTCATCTTTCTTTCTTACATCGATTTTTTTTCTCTGCTTTTGTTGTTTATTATTGTGATGCTAGTAGAAGTAATGACTGCAAGACGATGCTGCCTCATCTTCCTTTTCTTCTTCGTTTTTTCTTTTTCTCTCTCTCTCTTTCTCGTTGCATTTACCCATATACATCTTTTTCATTCGGTCGAGATAAGTATCTATCGATGTGGTATGTACGTATAAAGAAGAGAAAGCGAGAGGAAGAACAAAGGAATACGGCAAGACATGGAATTGTACAGTGAATGGAACAAATCCCTTCTGTTTTCTTCGTAACGCAAATAAAAATATATTCGTCTTCCGCATCTCTGCATCGCTCGTCTCCCCACTTCTCTCATAGCGTAACCAAAGATAAATGTTTATTTTGTCTATCCAAAGGCTCAGTAAGAATGCGAAGTCATTTTGGTCGTCTAACAAACCGATTATGTTACGCTAGTTCTTTTTCCTATTGATTTTCATTTTTGTTCCTCGTATTATCATTGAACTAATCGCTGATAGACAAAGCAAATAAATCACCCATCAATCAAATAATTTACAACTTGCGCGATGTTTTATTATTCTTTCTTTGATTTGATAAATTTTAGACTCGCCCGAGATGATCAAGAACAATCAATCATCGACTTCGTCTTTATCTCGATCACCTAATGATCTTTTACATGAACAGAATATAATCAAAGAAGAATCCCAATATGAACATAGCGTACCTGAAAATTACCATCGTTCATCATATGAATATCTCTCATCGGGTCTTGGAGGAAGTGGTTTAGCGCCAAATAATCAATATCCTACTAAATATCTTCCATCAGCATCCTATAGTCCTACATTTTATCGATCAACACAACAACAACAACAACAACCGCCACCACAACAGCAATTATCATCAAGTTCTCTATCGGCTTATGTTCCTCAACATAATAATCTAAACACAAATCTCAATCGTAATTCATTAAATCCAGCTACGGCAATAACAACAACAACTTCAGATGATTCAGGCAATGAATCATCTCTTAACTATCATCAACCGAATCATAGTTCACATTTCGTTGTTGTTGCCATTGATTTCGGCACTACATTTAGTGGCTATGCGTTTGCCTTTACACGAGATATTGATTCTATTTTAATGATGCGTAAAGTCGACGGCAATGATCCCGGTACGTTCGCCTTTTTCTTTTTTTTTATTGTGCTTTTTTTTATTTGTGAGCAGGTGTAATCAATCAAAAAACTCCGACGACCATTCTTCTAACTCCTAATCTTGAATTTCATTCATTCGGCTTTTTTGCTCGAGATTTCTTTCATGATCTCGATCCCGATGAAGCTAAACGTTGGCTCTATTTCGAAAAATTCAAAATGCATCTTCACTATACACAAGTAAATTTTGTTCGTTCTCTTCTTTCGTTCTAATCGACACGAGATTTAGTCAATTATCGTTGATAGGTTAGAATCATTATGCAAGAAAATAGCAACATATCTATCTTTATACATTCTATAGATCATCGATTACATCATCAAATCTCTTGTGATAATAACTGACGAGTATCTAATAGAGTACACAAAGAGAACCGATGAATCTTGGTCAAAGATAATAATTAATATTTTTGTCATTGTCGATTTATTGTTATTGTTCGAGTTTGATCGTGTAATTACACTACTTGACTTGAGAATGAAATCAAAAGCCAATGACTTTTACTAATGAACAACAGATATGAGCAGCTGTTCGAGTAAACAATACACATGCCACGACGTACTTCCCTGTTCTTCATTTTTTTTTCTCTTTTACACAATTCATTCGACAAAGACATTGTATATACATCGATAACTATAACATATCTGTATTCGCTGACGCGAATGCAATTAAACAAAACAGTTGTGTTTAACATTATGTAATCCAACAATGTTATATTGTGTTTTTTCTTCTTCTTTGAAACAAAAAAATAGGATTTAAATACTCAAACATTGATCTCAGCGAGTAACGGACGAAAAGTTCCAGCTTTGGCAATATTCACATACGCATTGCAATATTTCAAAGAACATGCACTACGAGAACTAAGCGATCAATCAGGCACGAGATTTGTTAACGAGGATGTTCGATGGGTTATCACCGTACCAGCTATATGGAAACAATCAGCCAAACAATTTATGCGTGAAGCTGCTTACCAGGTACGCAAAACGACCGAGTAAATTTAATGTTAGAAAAGACAAGATGTTCGATTTTTTTAAGGCTGGAATTGCATCGAGAGAATTTCCCGAACAATTACTTATTGCTTTGGAACCCGAAGCAGCATCGATTTATATACGTAAATTACGTATGCATCAATTTGTCCCTGATGATACACCAGCATTTTCACGTAATACTGTTCGACGTGAACACGGTCTATTTTCTTCGACATTATCCGATCAATCCGCGCCTATTCTTCTCGATCCTGAAAGATGTTTGTGCTTTCTTTTGAAAATGATGTTCAATTGATTGACTCGTTATTTTATTTTTCAGTGCCAACGGATCATAATGATGTGCATTCATCGAATCAAACATTCGATGTTCTACTTGATCGTGGTACTCGATATATCGTCGTCGATTGCGGTGGTGGAACAGTCGACATCACTGTACACGAATTAGATAATAAAATGGGAACATTAAAAGAATTGTACAAAGCTACAGGTGGACCGTACGGTTCAGTTGGTAGGATTTCAATTGAATTATTGAATCTCATTTATTTGTTTCTAAATGTTTCAATTAAGGTGTCGATCAAGAATTCGAAAAATTAATGAATACGATATTCGGTACGGAAATCATGGAAGAATTTAAAATTAAACGACCGGCTGGTTATGTCGATCTCATGATTGCTTTCGAGGCACGCAAACGAACGGCTAGTCCATTTAAAAACAATCCATTGAATATCTCCTTACCATTTTCCTTCATCGATTTTTACAAGAAGAAAAAGGTAGAATTTTGCCGTTGAAATTATACTTTTGCATGCGCCTACGAATAGAAACAAAAAAACAAATCCTATTTTCTATTTTATTCTGCTTGCGATTATTTTATTCTTCCTAATTTCCTCAGCACACAGCGCTTTTTCTCGAGAGATAATTGATTCATTGAAACATAACGTACCTGCTATATCCTTAGTTATTGTCGAGTCTTCCTCTGAAAAATCAAGTACGTGCCTATGTGGCCAAACTCAATAAGGTGGGAAATGGATGTTCTTGTTCGTGTTTCTGTCTGTTTTCATATGTCCTCATTTTTGTTATGATTTCAATGGTATATTCATGTAGTTTGTTGAATCCTGCACTTCATTTCGTCAAACAACCAAAAAAAAATACAATAACAATATACGTTGAACTAGATTCTTTTTCCGAGACAATTGCTTCGAGTGAGCACACTTTATCCTTTCCCCTAATTTTTGTTCATGCATGCTGTTGTCATTTGATTTCGCAAGAAAAATATTAAAAAAAAGAGAAGAATATACCGATGGTATATGTGTTGTTTTGTAGGGATCGACGGTTGAATCAGCTATTCGACGGTATAATGATCCGGATATAAAATGGTCAACACAAGGAATGATGAGATTAACACCCGAAGCAATGAAACGACTTTTTAATCCAACTGTTGAACGAATTAAAACAACGATTGGAGAAGTTTTAAATAGTCCTGATGTCAAAGATATTCAATATCTTTTTCTCGTTGGTGGTTTTGCTGAATCGCCTATACTTCAACATGAAATTCGTCGAGCATTTTCATCAATATTAAAAGTGATCATCCCGCAAGATGTTTCATTAACTATTCTCAAAGGTGCCGTTCTCTTTGGTCTCGATCCAACTATTGTCAATGTTCGTCGTTCACGTTTAACTTACGGTGTATCGGTATTGAATCGATTTATTTCCGATTATCATCCAATTGAAAAACGAATCGTTAAAGATAACGTCGAATGGTGTGCAGATATATTTGATAAATTTGTTCTTGTCGATCAATCGATTGGTCTTGGTGATATTGTTATACGAAAATATACTCCTGCTCGGCATAATCAAGCTCAATGCATCATTTCATTTTATTGTTCAGAATCGGATAAACCCGTTTATGTAACCGATCCAGGCGTCAGAAAAATTGGTAAAAAACATTCATTTTTATAGAAAAATGATCTTTTTTTTTGCCTTTCGTGTTGCATAGGTACACTGGTTCTTGATATGTTTAACAGTGGGCATTCATCATCCGATCATCATGCGCAGAAAAATGCACGACGTGAAATTCAAACACGTATGGTTTTTGGTGATACAGAAATAAAAGTGAGCGCACTTGATGTTACAACTGGCAAATGCGTTCGAGCAACAATCGACTTTTTAAATAAATAATATTCGTCCCTTCTCGCTTTTCTATTTGACAGTATCAGTTGTAAATACATCGTTAGAAAATGAAACAAACAAACAAAAACGAGAAATGCTCTCAAGGCATCTCAATATTTATACATTGACATACAGTCAAATATCGATCAGTAGAGAATCAAAATCGAGAAAAAAAAGCAATCTTTGAACTAAATTATTTTTCAGCTGATTTCAACGTGTTTTTGTTCTCTTTCCTTGTGTGATTGGTCTCTTTTTTCGTCTTTTTGCTTTAATTTTTTTCTTTTTGAACATATAGCCTGCTTTCTTCTCTTTCTCTGTTTATAATAAACAATATGCATTTTTCTTTCGTCCTTTTTTCTGTTACTGAAGAAAAAAAAAACAAATAGAATATATTATATTATGGAGTAATGTTATACAAATTTGTTTCGTTTTTTTTTGTCTGTTTTCTTGTCTTCCGAACATTCGTTATTTGTGCGTCGCAATTTATTGATTGTCTTTTATTCAGTTTTCCTTCTCCTTCTTCTTCTTTTTTTGTTTGTTCTTGTTGGTTAGACAGATATAATATTTCACTAATATGAAAACAAGAGTAACGAACAGAGATACTAAGAAAATCGATCGGCATATTTTTCATTGATTCGTTCTTTAGATTAACAAAAAGTGATGCTACCGAATCAGGAACCGTATCTTGCTTATTTTATTTCGATTACTCATTGTCCAAGAGACAAAGCCATTCAAATCTTAGATAAATCGAATTGGAAAGTTGACATTGCATTGAATGCATTTTTTGAAGAGGATTCAAAACCATCAGAGGTCATTCATAGTTTGCCACAGAGACGAATTCTTATTCCAACAATGATTGTTTTTCAACGGTAGGTTATATTCTAATTCGAACGAATGAGAACTTTGATTTTCAATTTCAAAATAAATAGTTTTCTCGAAACATGCAATCCTGAAACGAATAGTTATCTTGAAAATTCCTCGAAAATGATGCATTTAACTATGGTTTATGCAACTAGTCGGCCACCGAATGTTTCAGCATATGATCTCGAACATTGGCATCTTCATGTTAAAATCGATTACAATCGTTTACAAACATTACTTGATAATGATATGTGTGCACCGTTAGTTTGGATCGAACATTTTGAACAGTTATTAAAGGGTAATCTTTGTCAGTTATTCGATTGTGATCATTTATTTAACGTAACTGATAAATAAACTAGATATCAGAAAAGACAAATCTTAAACTATTCGAGGTTTTCTGGCCAGAGGACACGTCCTTCCATGCCGCCATGTACCATCAAAACATTGCCAGTTAAATGAGCAGCTGTTCGATTTGATGCAAAAAATAAACAAGCTTGTGCGACATCATCAGTTGTTGCTACTTTGCGTAAGGGTGTTGTTCGTAGAGCTTTCAAATGTTTGCCTTGTTCGATGGAGCTTTCGGCCATTGGTGTTCGTGTCCAACCTGGTGCAACAATATTGATTCTTGCACATGGATGTAGATGAACAATTTCATTTTTTAAAGATTTAATAAAACCTGAATGAAGTGCACCTTTACTTGTCGCATAATCGAGATGATTTGCTTCACCAAATTGACCAGCTGACGAACCAATTAAAATCAAATTTGCATTTAAATTATCAATATCATTGACCGTTGATTTCAATCGTTTTAATTGTCGACACCATTCACGTGAATAGAGAAAATACGATGTTAGATTAACATCGATCGTACGTTGCCATTGAGTAAGTGACATATCCCAAATAGGAATATCTTCGTCGACAAATATCGCATGATTGATAATACAAACATTGATTAAACCAAAACGTGCACAACTTTCTTCAACACTTTTGATCACAGCTTGTTCGTCTGTTCCATTGACAGACTGAGCAAAACAACGATCGTTATATTCGTTTAAAAGTGGAGTGAGAGTTTCGAATGTACGATTGTAATGTAATGAAACATTGGCACCTTGCTCGAGAAATACACGAGCTATTTTAAAGCCAATACCTCCTGCAGCACCGGTGATTAAAACATGTTGACCTTCCATTTCGTTTTTTTTGCTTTTCAAAAAGTGTTATAGAAGATAAGATTTGATATTTTATCATCGCAATCCCTCATTTATTCACTTACGCAACACAGAAGCAAAAAAAACAAATCATTTCGAAAGATGTCAGAGATATATTAGTTTTATTTATTGAATTTTTATTCAGTGATAAAATAATAGAAGAAGAAAAGGGTAAATATGTTCGTTCGTTCACTAATGTTCAGAAACGATAAATTCTTTTTCTTCGTCGACCATAAAATTCTTTGTTTTACCAAGTAATGACATAATCGGATGTTTCGAAGCCAATGTTTTTGTTGCTGTTTCTTCAGCTCGTTCGAAATATTCCTTTGCCATGACTAAATTACCGAGATGTGTTTCGACAACAGCTAGATTATGTAAAGTACGTGCAATATCTGGATGATCAGCTGGCAATGATGCTTCTTGCAATTTCAATGCACTTTCATATTCATCACAAGCGAAATTATAATTTCCAGCAGCCAGATAAACATTACCGAGATTGACTCGTGGCACAGCACGATTTGGATGACCAGGTGGAAGTAAACTATCGTAGATTTTCTTGGCTTTCAAATATTTTGTTATTGCTTTTCCATACTGAAATAGATTCAAATGAGAATTCAGTTTTGAAAAATAAAAATCTCTTATTTACATCTTGTCGTTCGCAATCAAGTACACCGAGATTAATCAAAACTCCAGCAACGTCGACATGTTTTTTCGGTATACTTTTTTTGTACAATTTCATCGTCATTCGAAAACATTCTTCGGCTTTTAACAATCGACCTTGTTCGCTGTAAACAACGCCGAGACCGTTTAAAGTTTTGCCTGCACTTGCACAACGTTTTGGTCGTGCATCCATATGTAAATTATATGCACGATTGTAACAACCTATTGCACGGTTAAAATCGCCTTTCAAACGATGTGTTCGACCGAAATTAAAAAATATACAAGCAATTTCTTCATCATTCGGATTGGCCGAATTCAAAATCGTGTCAAAATATCGTTCAGCTTTGCCGTATTCACCCATCTCTAATAGTAAATTGCCGAACATAAGAACTATATTCGATTCCATCATTTTCTTCTTTTGATATTCCATATATTCAGCAGCTAATTGAGCACCTTGATCGGTTGCATGAGCTCGAATAAGCCAGAGATCATCGGCTGGACTATATTCACAAAAATCCATTTGAAACGATGCACCTACATCGGTGATTTGATTCGAAAAACAAATATTTCCAAGAAAAAGTCATTTACCGATATCAACAAGTACTTCGGCTTCTTCAGGAAATGCTGAAAATTCTCGAATATCAGCAATGACGATTTTTGTTACTTGAGATAGATCGACTTGATATTCGAATAGAGCTTTGACGACACCTGCTCGATTGGCTGGTTTCGTTGCGAAACCATAGGCAACTGAATGTTCACTGCTAGTGGATAAATATCCGTTTGTTGAAATTAAATTTCCGATACTTTGTCGGAAATTTTGCACTTCATCAGGACTTAATTTCAAACCACGATAGAGGCGAAGAATATCCTTTTGTTTTTGTTTTAATTCTTCAAATTTCAATGAAAGTTGATAGCTTAAATCCAAAATATAAAAACGAAATTGATACAACACATCGATATCTTCTGTTCGAAGAGCTTTGTTAATAAATCTGAATGAAAACAAATTCAATTCGTAGTTTTCCTCTTCTCTTTTTTACTTGTAGACAAATGTTTCTTTTGTATACCAAGGTATCGCATCTTCCGATCGATAGGTCTTATCAAAATCGTCGATATTCTTCAATTCAGTTAGATTTCCTCGATAGTAATCTCGACATGTGTTAACCATACTTTTTTTGGCTGCATCAGTTTTCGGCATATTTTGAATGGCACTTTTGAACAATTGAAAGAACAGAAACGAACCAGCTTCTTTCGATAAATCTCTCGTTGCTTTTTCTTTCTTATTGTACATACTAAATGCAGCCGTTTGTTTATCGAGTTCTTCACGAGATTTTTGTATGGAATCGGAGAGGATACTTTCGTTTTGACACCAGTTAACGATAAATGTATGTTGTTTTTTGTTCAATTCTTCAACCGCATTCTGTGCTGCGGAATAAACAAACAGTGAATCGATGATTTTCAGAGGTTCAACGGCATCGATCAATGTGGCTTGAGGTGGACCATCGACAATAAGAAACGCTTTACCGTTGACGGATTTTACGAATTCGATACATTCGGTTTCATCATTGAATGTCGAGAGAGTTTTAGTAAATGTTTGAAGACGATCAATGAGATTTTGTTGAGGCGATGAACAATGAAAGTAAATATATTTCGTATCGTCGTTACCACGTTGAGCTTCGTCATTGCCACGACGTGGATCACGTGTATTATCATCGTCTCGTCGTTGTGGATCGAATGGATCAGCATCTCGACGACCTCCAGCATCAGATTTTTTCGCCGTATCACCTTTGAGCCATTTTAAAACCGACATGATTTCGATACGGATTCAAATAGATATGATGAAGTGTGATGGCCGATGTGTTTTTATTTAAATATGTGTACATTCCCGTCGGATATGCTTGATTAACTTTGATATATTTCTTCATCGTCAAAAACAAATATTACGTATCTATTTTTTTTTCAAAACAAAACGTTGGCGTATTTTGCAATTAAAAGTAGGATCATCGGGCAACAATAACAAATGTGTCCAAAAAAAGATTCTGTTGATTGAATTTCTAGTTTGACTGACATCTATTGAAATACTTTGGTAATTAAACTAATGAGCAATTAATTGAAAGATTGAATGTCTAATTTGAAGAATATATTTCCAAGATGTTTGTTTGTCAAAATAAAATAACAAGTTGCTAATAGTTACAAAACCATAGGAAATTAAAATGGTATGCGGAATCCCAGAAATGAATATTGACAGTGTTTTTTCTTCTTCTTCTTCTTCTTCTTCTTCTATTTGTGTAGTCATTCAAGATGTCGACATTAATGGTGCATCAACAACCGGTGATTCCAAATACCTTCAATCAAAATCAAGTACCAATCGTTCATATTTTAACATCAAGATCAGAGAATGATGAAGAAAAAGTTTGAATCGAATTGAAAATTTCGAGAGAAAATCGTTTGTTTTTGCTCTAGAAAATCAATGCACCATTTGATTACGAGAAAATGATTAAATTTCTTCTCGATCCTCTTGCGGTAGAATAAGTTCTTTCACAAATCTTGTTTTGAAAAAGTATTTCCATACATCTAGACACATCTAATCGATCGACGTATTCGTTTCTGTCAAAAATTAAATCGGCATCATAAGAATGGCTACGTAAATAAAGTTTTAATCGAACAAAACAAGATTTCATTTCGTGTTTTATATAGATATTAAAAGAATCACATTATCTTATGAAAATCTTCAACATTCTTGCTGATCTTTGCGAAGAAAATTCTCTTTATATCGAACCATTTCTTGATTTGATCAAGAACTGTTCGAAACCATTTGTCTTGGATCGATCGACAGACACGGAAATCTATTCATCGGTTCTAGTCACTTTTTATTCAGATTTCGGTAGATCGATCAAAACCTTAAATCTATCAAATTTTTTCTTTCTTAGGCTATCTTCTTCGTTTTCAAAATAAACGTATTCAACAATGTCTACTCGAAACACTCTTCAAATCGATTCAATCGAAAAATATCGCCGATCAAATGACAACAAGTGATTATTTATTACGAGTACAATGCATGAGTGACCTATGCGAAACACTTGTCAAAGTATAAGATAATTCGAAAAATTTTGAATTCGGAAAATCTATGATTCAACTAGGCTCTTTCATTCGTCGAAAATGATCTCAAACTTCGAATTGGAATCATCAAATTATTACAAATCTATTCGTCTAAATCTCGTAAAACGATAGAATTTAAAATGAAAAAAAAAAACAACGATTTTCATTTATCTATTACAGACGATTGTATTGCAAGAATGTTAACACATGACTGTATTAATCGTTTTGTTTCAAAAATGAACGATTCCGATCCATCGGGCGAGTAAGTCAACATGAAAGAAAGAGTCGAATTTGAAAGTCTTCAGTAAACAAATAAAATCTTATAAAAATCGTTTTTCATATGATAATTAATCGAAAAATATAAAGTTAATTGATGTTATGTCCTTATTTTTCGTAGACTTTTATTTCGAACGATCGATTTATTATGGTTTGTCCTTGAGTATGGCGACGAAGAACTTGTAGTTAATCAATTAGATTCACGTGTGACAATAAGGTTTATTGAAAATTAAGCAAAAGAAAAGCAAATAATAATTGTACTGAATTTTAGTCTTATACAAGAAGCATTTCTTGGACAAGTCACACAAAGTCACAGTCAATATCATCGTCAATTAAGGTAGAAAAAGAAAATAATGTGTTCATAAATTTCCAAATAACAAACTGAAATCTTATTTAGAAATGATATTCTTGCGGTTATTTCTTTGATAATCAGTCTAAGACCTGATGCACCAGGTAAATAATAAAAATTCATCGAACCTACTTATTTGTTTGTCTAGTGGTTGAAACCGGTCTTGGTAAACAATTATTATTGTTTGCATCTCATCCTGAATGTAAGACAAAATAATTGTATTCGATTAACAGGCAACTTTTTTTTAATTTTCGAATCATAGTGCGTAGTAATAGTCCGTTAGTAAAAAATCTACGATTCACAACGACTGACGAAGATTTTGAATTCAAAAAATTACTGATTAATACTTTAGTTATACTTAGTCGTAATTCAGCAATCAATGAAGTAATTTTATTCTAGTTTTTATTTGACAGATAATGAACTGTCATTTGTTGTTTACAGTTAATGATTCAAAGTCGAGTTCTACTCGCTTTATTATCTTTTGTTGATCCATTACCTCGAAAAGAAACAAACACAAAGCCAACATTCAATTGGACGTTAGCTCAAATCGAAGAACTTCAATTACACGCTCTTGCTGCGTTAGCAATACTTTTGCCACGATCAGTCGATGAATATTTTGAGTATCATGTCGGTACACGACTTTTACTTTACTACGAATGGGCAATTAATAAAGGTAAATACGCGAAGAAGATACAAAATATAACATTGCAATTGAATTTAGATGAATACAAAAGTCAAGGACATAGTTTTTTTGGTAAAGGTGGCCGAAATAACAAACGATCACAATTGAGATATGTACTTCGATTAATTCGAAGTATTGTTTCAGTAAAAGATGAACGAATTGCGACGGATCTATGCGATCAAGGTCTTATTCCGTTGCTAACCGGTTTGATTGAAAGTGAATTTGTTGTTTGTTTGACTAATTATTTGAGATTCGATTAGGATTTCTACGAGAAATGACAACGAATGAAACGAAAACAATAAATTACATTGATTTAGATATCATTTGTGACGGATTATTTATCCTAAGTTGTCTAGGTGAAACAGATGTTCATCGAAAAGTTCGTTGATTTCGATTTTTGATAATCAAAAAGAAAACAATCTACGTTTAAAATTTCTAGGAAATATTCGGTAGTGAAGGTATTGAATTATTAATTCAATTATTACTCCTGCAATCGTTGAATATTTGCGGTGGACTTGGCTATCATCGGCTACTTGTTGCAGCTATTGATTGTGTTTGGTGCTGTATTGTTGGTAGTGTGATCAACGAAGATGAATTCATACAAAAACAAGGTGTTTTCGCTCTCTTAGATCTAATTGAAGTAGAACTCCGTATTCTTTATTTTATTTTCTCTAAAAATGAAATCATTTAGACGAATCCAAAATCTTTACAGAATCTCGTTCTCGGTTGTTTATTAGATTTAACTGAGAATACGAAATGTCTTCATTTTCTTCTCGCTTGGCAAGGTTCGAAACAGCAGCATTTTTCTCATTTACTTTGCGAATTATGGCGTGATGAAGAACGTGAAATTCATGTATCTCGAACGAATCGAGGTGTGATTAATGATCATAAAAAACCGCTCATGGGTCTTCTTCAACAATCGATACCGGTGACATCATTGAAAATTTCTGAACCATCACGAGCCGTTCTCGATCTCATTGATAATATGCGTTCGAAAATCTACGGATTCTTTTGTAAACTCGGCTTTAGTGAACTGCCTGGCTTGGCTGAAGAAGATTTCGTAACAATATGTATAATTGAGAATTTTCTCGATTTTAAATTAGGAGAAATTTGGCAAGAAATTATGACTGAATTGGAGATCGAAGGAGTGAAATTGATTTCGTCAGACGATGAAGCGACGGACACGATTCTACGCGCCACTGAAGAACGAGCTCTCGGTAGAAGATCAATCATTTAATTACGGATAGAAATGAATGATTTCGATGTTTTTTTTTCTTTCATTCTAGCTGTTACTGCGACACAAAATTATGTTTTAGAACAATTTCATAAACAAGATCTGCAATTCGAAAAAGCTTTTTACAATGAAATTGTTCGAAATCGTATGTTTCAAGAGAAACAACTCGAAAAATGGAAATCATATCTTGCTCGTACATCGAAATATCCATTGCTGATGGTTCGATTATTTTCGTTTTCTCATTGACGAAGAAAATCGTGTCTCTTTTGATTTTTCAGGCAGCAAAAGCAGCACAAACTCAATCGGTTCAAGAATCTCGACCTGAAGAAAAAGACTATTCCGGTTATCATACAGTTCATAATTTAGAAATTCCGAATTTAGCAATTACAGTTCGTATTCTTGTTTTTTTTCGATTAATTCTCTCGATGAATTATTCATTGTAGGCTTTTACGGGACCGTATTTACAGATCGAAAGTACACCGGTGGATATCATCAATAAAAAATAATAGAATACAATTCAATTGATAACAAGAACATTTTAGAGTAGTTCTTCATTTTCTCGGCTTCTTCTACTTTGAATTTTATTCGAAATAAATTTCATTTTTACTCATCTATTTTTTCGAACTAAATTCACTTGCTTATTTTTCTCTTGTTTATTGACTGTAATGACAACGATCGTTGGTTGAGATGAACATAGATAACTTTTCAGTAAACGATTTAATAGACAATCATTGAATGCATATCGTTTGTTTGAATTCGATTGTCGAAGAAGATTTAAGACCGAATATGTTGTCGAATTGAGATTCGTAAATAAACCTGCTGGTCGAATCGAACAAATCGGTGCCAATTGTAGGAAAAAGAACGAGCTCGATGTCGATGTTTGTTGATGATTGAAATTAATAATTAAAATTTGATGAGCAAATGACATTTTCGTACTGAGACGATCGATGATTTTATCGATATCATTCGATGTTTGCAAAGAAATTTCACAAGATGGCGAGAGAAATACGTTTTTTCCCGTATCGATTAAACGTATTCGTTTCATTGTAATGACATCACAAAGAGAATTATTGAAAAATGCCAAATTCATACAAGTTAATTGAATTGATTGATTTTGAAGGAAAGTTTTCAATCGATCGGAAAGTGATGTGTAGATATAATGAAGAAACAGCGATCGAATTTGTTCGGATTGTTTCTGATCGTCGATAAGAATGCAAACTGATTTGCAATTTTCATTCGATGTCCAAGTTAATTGACAATCGAGAAGATCATTGAGATGTTTATCGGTTTGATTGAGAATCGTTTGAAATTGTTTCGAAGCACGAATGAGAATGAGGTGATCACAAAGTTTGTATTGTCGAGGAGAAATGACTTCTGTTAGATTCAAATCTATGGTCGATGGTTTACAATCAACATTTGGTTTTTTTCGAAAGCGTAAATGATGAAGAAAAGCATGGATACGTTTTCGATTTCGAATTCGACGGTTTTTTCGAGAGAAAACTCGATAATATTGATTTACTAAACGAGAACGTTTCGAAGATTGACTATTATTATTTAATTGTAATGAAGTTATCGATGCATTTGGCTCATCGAGATCTATTGTATTCAATGTATTAATACATTTTAAATGAATTTGTGGTAAGATTGTTTCTTCGAATTGAATCACGGGTAGATTTAGTTTGTGTTCGTCATTGACTGTTTGTGTTTGCATTTCTTGTGTTGAATTCGATTGAATATATGATGCTGATAGAGACTCATCTAATTGTTGATCATCGGCATCATTTTGATTATTATTCGATTTAATTAGATATGACAGTGTGTTCACTTGACATGAACGAGTTTGACTTGTTAAAGTTTTTGATTCGATAATTGCAGATTTCATTTGAGTTAAAGGACTTTGTGGTAGGAAAATAGCAAAGAGTTTTGTCTGTGTTGTTTCATCTTTTGTATTCGTCTTCGAATCGAAATTCTCTTCGATCACTAATGATAACGAATCTGAGTTCGTTTCATTTTCTATTACTTGTTGACGAGATGATGATTCAGTTTCTGTCAATATCAATCGACAATAGGTACAATAATCTTTCAATTTGTCTAAACATGGACATTCGATGATAGCTAATTGATATTGTTGAATATTAGCTAAACAATCGGATTCAAGAAGAACAATTTCGAATACAACTTGAATCGATTGATTTTGTTTGACAATTGTTCGAAGATGTTTGTCAACATTTATGTAATGATACCATGGATTAATCAAACAAATATGGTTCAATCGAATGACTAATGCATCCGTACCTCGTCGATAGTGTGTACCACGTATGAAACTAATCTTCTCATTTTGATTACATATTTTCCAACTCGATATTAATTGTTGTTTTCGATCGAGAATCGAATGATAGTTTTCGATAATTTTATACGAAATATTTGTATTATAACACAAACATGCTGAATCATTTTCAATCTTCTATGAAAAACAAAAAAAGAATTGTTTTCTTTCTTTCTTTCTTCGATGAAGTTATGTTGATGTTACATGAGAAAATGTTTTAAATGAATTCGACCTTGTAAACATCTATTTTAGTGCGCCAATGTGCTCGAACATGATTAGAGAGAGAGAAAGAAATGAGTAACATTTTGATTATAAACAAAAACGACCGGAGAGTTTATTTTATTGTCAGGAAAAAGAAAGAATTTTCATGTTGAGTGAATGGTTCGAATTGTTAAGAAAGCTTTTTTTTTGTCGCCTTTCCTTTTTAACCTTGAGGTTCTAGTTGAGGGAAGTAAAAGAAAATAAACTGATAGCCTTAAGTAAAGAAAGAAATTCGAGGAAAGAAAAAAAAAGAAAGAAAGAAAGAAAAAAAACAAGTTTGTCAATTCAAGAATCGTTATTTTTATTCTTCGTCAATTCTCCACTGTTACTCTTATTCGTATACAAAAAAAGAAACGTGCGCTACCGTTTTTGTTTTCTTTTTGAATTGCTTATTCTTTTACTAATCGATTTGTAAACCGAAAATGTATCCTAATCAACAATATTCACAACCAAGTGGAGGAGCAGGCGCATCTTATCCTCCCTATCCACAACAACAACAACAACAACAACAGCCATACAACAACCAATCACCTTACAGTATTTCGAGTGGCTTTGGAGGGTAATAAATAGTTTTGTTATGACGAAACAAAACGGCTTAGAAAAATTTCTTTTTTGATTCACATTCAGTGACATCGATTATTGACGTAGATTTCCAAGTAAATTCTTGTATAACCTACGCATCAGTCATTCTAGTAGTTATTTTGTATGAATCATAATATGAAGTGACGTAGTTCTAAATTAATAAGAGACAACAACGCCTATATAATCGCATGATATTTATGAATACAAAATCAATTTTTTTTCATTTTCTAGCACTTTTCAACAAAATATGTCGACACCATACGGTGGTTCCAACAACCCATACCCACAAGGTCCTAACCAACAAGGTGGTAATCCCTACGCACCAAATCCTTATCCACCATCTGGTCAGCAACCCTATGGCAGTGGTGGTTCAGGCTTTGGCTATCCAGGTCAACAAACATCTTATCCACCACAAGGCGGTGGTTATCCCGGTAATCAACAAAGTGGTGGCCATCCAGGAAACCAACAAGGCAGTGGTTATCCTGGTAATCAGCAAGGAGGTGGCTATCCTGGTAACCAACAAGGTGGCTATCCCGGTAACCAACAAGGCAGTGGCTATCCAGGAAACCAGCAAGGTTCTGGCTATCCTGGTAACCAACAAGGTGGTTATCCTGGAAACAAACAAGGTGGCGGCTATCCTGGTAACCAACAAGGTAGTGGTTATCCTGGAAATCAACAAGGTGGTGGCTATCCTGGAAATCAACAAGGTGGTGGCTATCCTGGAAATCAACAAGGTGGTGGTTATCCTGGAAATCAACAGGGTGGCTATCCAGGAAATCAACAAAGTCTTACTCAAGTTATTCAACAGTATGAAATTAATCAACAGTTTGCTGCACGTTTACAAGCACTCAGCAATTGTGAAATTGTTGTTCTATGTGATGATTCAGGAAGTATGAACACACCATTAGACGGTTCAACTCAAACACGGTGGGATGAATTGAAAAATGTATGTTTTCATTCATTTTTCTCAAAAAAAATTTCATTTTAAAAATATATATTTGTTATTTAGCTCGTCAACATCGTTATTTCGATTAGTGCAGTCATGGATTCGAATGGTGTCGATATTTATTTCTTAAATCGTGAACCAGTTCTCAATGTAACTAATGCACAAAATATCCGCCATATTTTCAATAGTCCACCACAAGGTTTAACTCCACTTGTACCAGCTATTCGTCGAATTCTTGCTGCTAAACGTAGTCAAGCCTTTGAGAAAAAACTCTTAATTCTTATTGCAACTGATGGGTATGATTCGTCGTCGTTAGTTTTTCTTTATTAAATTTGTCTTATTTCAGAGCACCGACAAATGAACATGGTCAAACAGATATTGGTTCACTTGAACATGTTTTACGTACAGAACGTACTCCTCAAACTTACATTTCATTCTTAGCGTGTACAGATGATCTTCAAGCAGTTAATTATCTTTCCAATTGGGATAAATCAATGCCGAATTTAGATGTTATCGATGATTATCGTTCTGAACGAGCTGAAATTCAACGAACACGTGGAAATAATTTTCCATTTTCTTTTGGCGATTATATTGTCAAAGCTTTGTTAGGTTCAATTGATCCTTGGTAAAATTCGATTTGTTTTCCTTTCAAATTTCCATCTAATCGTGAATATATTTTTAGGTTTGACTCATTGGATGAACGTGCTTAAATCGAAGAAGCAATACTATTAAGAAAAAACATTGTCTCACTTTTATTTATAAACATATTTTAATGCAGATTGAAAAATAAATTTACTTTTGCTTATTCATAATTCAGCACTAGAGTGAATCTAATAAAATTCTCTGACTTTCGTTGAATGTACTCAAATAAAAATTTGTGACATGTCATTCAGTTTCATGTATTCTTAGAACAATTGTCTACTATTTCCTGTGAGAATTCATGATGAAATAAAAGATCTCTTGAAAACTAAAAGTTCAACAACTAAAATCAAGTACGATACTTCTAGTTTTCAAGAATTTTTTATTCGAACTTTGTTTTTAGAATAAAATTCAGGTGAATCTTAGATCGTACGAAAAGTATGGATATGCAAATTTCATGCATGCACTAATTATATGATTGAATCGAAAAAAACATAAAAGTAAATATTTAACACAAACGAATAACAGTCCGACCTATATTTCATAGTGTTCTCTGTACATAAAGTTTATTTTCAGTTTGAATAAATTTTTCGCTTATTTTATATAATCACTGTTTATTTATTCAGTATGGCTGTTATTTGCCGTGTTTTTCTTATTACTAAACATTCATATTACTTGTTGAAACATAAATCAAGAGAAAAGTATTAGTAATGTTTTGCATTTTCTTGTCGCTAGAATATTATTGTTGTAAGCGATTTCGATATAAAGTGAAGAACACGTCGTATGCGCTTAATACCAGTTTACATTTGCTCTAGCCTTTTATTTTTCGTTCGATTCTTTATTGAATAGCCTTTGTATAAATTTCAACTAATCATAGGCAACATTTATTTTATCTAGACAATATTTTCAATACGCTTGCCATCGTAAAAAATAATTTGTTATGTTTCATTTTTCTGCTTAAAAGTTCGGCAATGGTATTTTTAAAAGGACTCTTTGCTAACAAGTAAGCATCAATGATAATTATCTAATATTTGATTTTTTTTCAATAGAACAAAAAAATAAGAACGTTTTCTTTTGAATTTGTTTAGACGTCGATTAATTATTTTAATTCTTGCTGTTATCTCGATTGGTATCGTTGTTGGTATCATTGTTGGCCTTGTTGTTGGATTAAGAAGTAAGAATAAATTTTGATATTTATCAAAAACAGATGTGATTTTTTTTGTCGTCATATCAAATCGTATGTTTCTTAAGAATGATATTTATTCTGTTGAACGAAAGAGAAAAATATCGTAAAATCATCCAGTGTTAGCCACTATTCATATAATAAAAAGAAAACAGAAACAGAAAGAAGAGAAAATAATACTATGCGTTTATTTTTTTCTAATTGATTTGATTTCTTTCATGATTCATGTAGATCGTTCAACCGATGTCATTCAAGGAGTCTGTAGTTCAAGTCACGAAACTTATGTTATCGATGGATCATCGATTCTCGGCAAATATAATCGAGCTGCTGTTGCCGTTGATAATATCGAATGTTCGAGAATTGGTAAACAAATTTTAGAACAAAATGGCACAACCATGGATGCAGCATTAGCTGCAGCTATTTGTAACGGTGTCATGAATGCTCATTCGATGGGTATTGGTGGTGGTTGTGTCATAACAGTTTATTCGAAGTAAAACAGACAAAGAATTCTAGTGATCACTCCTCTTTTTTGTTTGTGCTTTCATAGAAAAAACAACACGGCGTACAGTATCATAGGAGTAAGAGAATTTTCGAAGTAAATTATTCAAGATGAATTGTCTTTTGTAGAGAGAAACAGCTCCATTAGCAGCCAATTCAACGATGTTTGTTGGCCGACAGAATTTGAGTCTCACGGGTAAGATTGAGAAAACAAAGTCATTCTCGATTGGAAATTGTCGATTTTAGGTGGATTAGCCATTGGTGTACCCGGTGAAATACGTGCTTATGAAAAAGCTTATAAAGAGTTCGGTGGCGGTGTAGCATGGAAAGATCTATTCGAACCAACAATTCAATTATGTGAACAAGGTTTCGTGATTAGTGCACCACAAGGTGCTGCTATTCTACAAAATACAGCTATTATTCTCGCTGATCCTGCGCTCAGGTTTTTTGTTTTCATTAATTCGATTTGAATTTCTAAAAAAAACGATATGATTTCTCTATTTTAGAGGACTTTTTCTTAAAAATAATGTAACAAACGAATTATATAAAACCGGTGATACGATGAAACGACCAAAACTTGCTGCAACACTTCGAATAATTGCAAATAACGGTCCAGATGCATTTTATACTGGTGAATTAGCCGATACGATCGTCCGAGAAATTCAAAATCGCAGTGGCATTATTACCAAGGCAGATCTTGCCAATTATACAGTCGATTATCGTCCAGCTTTAAGTGTGACTATTAATAACAACTATACAGCTTATACAACGCATGCACCAACGAGTGGACCTATTTTAACGTTTATTTTGAATATTCTTGAAGGTTACGGTATGAAGGAAATATCGACATTATTCTACCATCGTTTAATCGAATCATTTAAATTTGCCTATGCAAAACGAAGTGAATTAGGTGATCCATTGAAAATCAATATCACTGATGTAATTGAATGAAAAAAAAAGATTTGTGTTTTTGAAAAACGAAACATATTCTTTTAGTTGATAAATAATTTAATTTCGAAATCTTATGCCAGTTCTGTTCGTTCACAAATTAACGATGATAGAGTACTCGATTTGGAAAACTACGGTCGAACTTGGTTAGATCAATATAAAACTGGAACAGCACATATATCTATTGTTGGTCTCGATGGTGATGCTGTTGCAATAACATCAACAATTAACACTTAGTAAAAAAAAAGCCAAAAGAATTCATTTTTATTTCGAATTTTTCTTTCGATAAATAGTTATGGTTCGAAAGTTCTCGGTCCTGAAACTGATATTTTCTATAATAACGAAATGGACGATTTCGCTACACCGAATACAACGAATTATTTCGGCGTTGTTGCTAGTCCAGCCAATTACATCGAGCCTGGCAAACGACCTGTTTCATCGATGGCTCCGATGATCATTGTCGAAAATAGTAATCAACGTATCCAACAAGTTCTCGGTGCTAGTGGTGGTACTCGAATTACAACGAGTATAGCGCTAGTTTCAATATTAAATTTATGGTTCAATGAAACGATCAAAGACGCTATCGATGCACCACGTCTTCATTCACAATTATTACCACAAGAAGTACTTGCCGAACAAGGTTTTGATGCTGTAAGCAAAAACCATATGCTCAATTTTTCATTGAGTATATTTGATTTTTTTTCTATTTAGGATATTTTAAAACAATTAAAAGCTCGTGGTCATAATATCACGTGTGGCGCTTTTGGTGGTTCGATTATTCAAGGTATCGAATGGCGCGATGAAGCGAGTCAATATTGGGCAAATTGTGACATACGAAAAGGTGGTTCACCTGAAGGAATTAATTGAATACAAAAACAATATTTTTTTTTCTTTTTATCTGAATTTTAAAGAATATAATAAAGAAAAATGTCTTCTTTTTTCCTATTTAATAAGTTTCGATAGTATTCGTTGAATATGTTGTTCGATTTGAACAACATCGGGATGTGTTGGAGCGAATATTTCTCGATAGATAGTTGCAGTTTTCCCGTAATAAGCTAAAGCCAATTCGAACTTTTCTCGTTGTTCATTGATCAAGCCAAGACCACAATAACAAACGGCTAATTCAGGATTTGACGATGAAAGAGTTTTCTCAAGAATTTTAAGTGCTTTTTCGTAATGTTCAAATGCGAGATCATATTGTTTTCGACATGAATAGATTATTGCAAGATTATTATAAGCAATACCGAGATCGATCGTATTATTATCTGAAGAGTTTCGTTTTCGAATTCTCAATGCTTTTTGATAACATTCAAGTGCATGATTGAAATTCTTCTGTTTTTGATAAATACCACCAAGATTTGTATAACATTCAGCAATGTCAGCATGATTTTCACCTTGAACTTGAAGTGAAATTTTCAATGTTCGTAAGAATAAACTCAACGCTTGTCGATAATCATTTTTTTTCATATAAATCTGTCCAAGTTTGTTATAACTATGTGCTAGACTAATATTGTCTTCATTGAGAAATGATTCTTTAATTTCTAGTGATTTCTCATGCCAATCAAGACTTAAATCAATCATGTTCTTGTCCATAGCTAAACAACCTAATTCATAATAGCATTCGGATTGAATCATTGGATTGTTATTCGCTGATTCTGAAAGTAAATGAGCAAAGAATTTTTCAGCTTCGTTTAAATTTCCGATTCTATGTAAACATTTGCCAAATGAAAACTCATTGAATTGAAACAAATCTTTCAAATCTTTTTCTTGATCACCACATAACGCCAATCGAACAATCCATAAGCCATCTTGTTGTTGTTCAATGTTATTCAAACGAAATATCGAACCTAAACTAAACACAACTTCTTCAGTCTGTCGAATCGTATTGTTCGATTGAATAAAACCGAATGTTTTCGATGATTTAACTGTTGAATCGATATGGATTTCTAGTAGAACTCGTTCGAGATCCGATGTCAAATGTGCTTGTTGAAGAAAAACAAGAGCTAATTGTTTATGAATACTTGTTGATAAAAATGAATTTATTGATATGAACGCATGAAGAGATGATGTCAGTAGAGATATTTCATCTTGAGTCATCAATTGACTTCGATAGACATTGATCGATGATGATATTGGATATTTATTTAAAGCATCTCGAATATCTTGAATGAAAAATCGAAGTAAATACAAGAGATCTAGATTTTGATAATGAACAACTCGATGAAAGAGTCGATAGATAAATGAATCTTTCATATACCAATCAAGTGCTTGTTGAGATGAATAATTCAATCGAAAATCTTCGATAGTTTCATGTTCACAAACGATATCCGAATATTTCTGTTGACAAAATTCGATTAGTTTTGTTTTATCAGTTGATTTTGGTTTTGAATGAAGAAGATAATCGATTAGATATTGAGAATAAAGAAATGATTCAGACGATGTATTCGAATTATAAATACTAATTGATAATGATTCATTGACCTCGTGTTGATTACGTTTCGAACGATCCAAACGAATCTTTTCAATTAATTCATCAAATTTTGTTATTATACCAACAATCTATTCGAATCAAAATTTTGAAAATCATGAATTCAATAAGAACACAAAAATCTTCTCGTTACTTTTTTATATGACTTTGCCCATTGTTCATTCGCAGATTTATCTAAGCAATAGATATAAATCGAAGATATCTGTCGACAATGATGAATACGTGGAATAATTTCTCGACCTAAACGACCACTAACAATAAATAGAACTCGTTCGTTTAAAGGTATTGAACGAATATAATCTTCGCATTTCGTAACGTCATCGAATGTTTTTAGATGATCGATCGATGAACGAATAAGTTTTTGACTATCGAGATTGTCTTGAGATCGATTGACTAATTTATCGAGCCAAAGAAGTGGTGGATAAGCAAAAAGTTTGTCTTGTGAACTTGTTTGCAGTGATGCACCCATCGAATAAACGTAAAAAACTAGTGAAATATGCACGGCTCACTCAACAAAGGACAACATATACATTTAAAAAAATCAGTCATGTGTGCCTTATGCTTATATACTCATCAAAAATGATTTTACGTCAATAAAATATTTTCGACATAATGACGAAGGCAAGAATAATAAAAAAAAAAGAAAAAAGTGCTTATTTTTATTTATAGAAAATGTCAATTAGAAATGACCGATTAATGTCGGTGAACTAGTTGATTGTATCCAGATTTCATATTTATCAGCAGTAGTATTGCGTATTTCACCTGGCATACTAAATTGAATATTAAAACCAAATAATCCTGGATCAAGTGCAAATCCTGATTTGAGAGCAAAATTACATTCATAACTTGAATTCGTTTCATTCAAAGTAAATGTTGATATAAACGACGAAACAGAATAAAAACAATTGACATTTGTCATATGATTATTTTTAAATGCAGTTAGTTTTAATGTGAAATTATATGACGTAACATTATTGTTAACATAAAGTGTTTCTAAAACATAATACTGTGTATTTAGAGTTGTAGTCATAACAGCAAATGATGGTGATGTTAAATTATTAGTCGGCTAAAATAGAATATCAATCGATCGTTTTTCAATAAAGTCGAAGCGATTGATTTCTTACCGTTGTTGTTTGATTAAAAAGACAAACAGTCTGATTGCGTTGTACTTTTAAATCTGATGGTGAAAGGTCATTTCGATACAGAAAGCAATTATTATTGCTTTCATCGCATTGATATGGCGAATAACTTTGATTGTAAGCTAAACATCGACATAAACTACAGCTCGTATTCGAATAATTACCAATTGGTGGTAATTTGAAATTACCATTTGAATAACATTTTATTTCTATTGACAAACATGTTGGTATTAGAAACATTAATAAAACTAACATTTTCTGTGACATAGAGTACCGAAAAATAAAATAAAATGATTTTTCCATATATCAGTGCAAAATTATATATATATGCATTTGAAAAGTACTTTGTACTTAGAGCTAATGCGTACTCAAACGTAAATGCTTTTTTGTAGTGATTCAATAGTTTCAAAAACAGAGATGACAGCTGGATGAGCGATTTCAATTTTATTCAAGATATTTGAAATAATTGCTCTTTTATTGAAATTATAAATGTTCTCAACCCTATAACGGTGCATAAGATGAAATGAGCCTCTCAATATATTTTATATTCTCGGAAGAATTCATGATATTATGACGAAGTTTTTCATCAAAAGATGCAGTACTTAATTATCTACAAAACCATATAAGAAAAAAGTGGCTATTTGTGTTCAAACATCTCCAAAACTAAAGTCAATATCATTGCAGCACAAATTCAGGTTTAACGACAAAGCCTATACCGTTTTCTGTACCTCATTAATAAGCAAATATCTATTGAGTTCAAATTATTGCACTGAATATTTCATTTTTTTTAAATTAAAATAGCATGCACGCACTAATTCGAAGTGTAAATTGCACAATGCTACGCTTTAAAAAATTTTAATAAAATAAAAAATCACATATGTTGAGATTTTTAATCAAGGCTAGTTCTATTTCATACGGATTTCTAGAAGAATTTCAATCAGAAATCAAACAATATTAATTAGATTTTTATATAACAAAGACATTGTATCAGACATCATAGTCTGCAATTGTTGTGTACTCATTAGTAATTTATCACAGTGAAAACTATTGCATTGAAATCTTTTGTTTTTATATTTGACAAACGCTGCTTTATACAATAGATTTGTTTTCGTACTTGAAATATTTAGTAATCAAACTTTAATCATAACATGGAAACTAACAATAATAAAACACTTGCACCCTATAACACGGCTGTTCGTTTGAGTTTACGTATTTTGTTTTTCTTTTCAAATGAATTACTTCCTTTCGAATTTTACCTAATTATATATTCTTGTGTTTATTCTTCTAAATGTGCAAAAAAAAAGAAAAAAGAAGAAATAATTATCCACGCATTTACACGTTTATTTTTACAGAAAAACACCTTTCCTCGAAACTAATCATTTATTCTCAATTTTCAGATATGTCAAATCATTTCTCATAATGATTTCTAACTTACCAATACGATTAATTCTCTTGTTATTCATGATCAAATTCGTATTTGGTCTACAACTTCAATGTTATTCAAATGCACATTTGATTTTACCGCCAAGTACAATTCTGTATACTAATGTAACACTTCAATCATGCCGATGTATATCAATTACACCAACTATCTTTGGTTTTCAGTATGATAGTAATAATCGATCTTGTTATACGTTTCAAAACGATTCTTCTCAGTCTGATCTCCGAGCAAGAAATAATTCACAAGTCTGTTTTTTAAATCGAACGTCTACAACAACTATCGCAACACTACCATATCCTCCTATCACTCTATCAACATCCACCGATGGAAATACGTATTATCAACGAGAAATTGTATATTTGAATAATAATCAACCATTAACTTCTCTAGCATTATATATCAGTGTGACTCGAAGTCAAAATCCAACGAATCCATCTTCGTACACAAATTTTCCAGAGAACGCTCTGAATCTAACAATTACATATACAACTGATCGTATTATATTTAGTTTTGAGTTAATACAAGGCGAAACAGTACCTACGGGTAGTTATCAATTAGCTGCTCAATATAATTTAAATAATAAAGTACAACCAACTTACAATGATACTTATCAAATGCAGATTAATTCGTACCAAAATGTAATGGGTCATTTTTAAAAATGACTCAGTATAATGTAATTTATACTCTCTCACAGTTATATTGTACATTCTTCTTCTTTGTTTTTGATCGTCAAATACAAAAAATATTGTTGTTTATTTTTACAAGAAATTTTAATTACGAGATAGAAATTCTCGATACATAATGATAACATAAAGAGCAGCACAAAATAATACAAAAATATCATCAAAAAGTCCGAGAAAACCCAATGCACTCTCCGATAGAATGTCAAATGGCGAAAGAACATAAAGAATCACACTGACTAATATAATGATCATCCGAATACGATATGCCAAATTGATACCATGAATAGAAAATACTTGTCGAAATATATGAGGAATGAGAACCGGGATGTCAGCAAGATATTCTCGAAACTAAAAATACAACAGGAAAAATGAAGAGAAGTTTTCGTTTTTCATTTTCTTACTGATCGTGGAGCACCGGAAAATCGTCGATTGAAATCTTTGACGTTGTTGACTACGTCTTGACGAGTAGGATTATCTGTCAATGCTTCTTCATCGGCTGTGAAACAAGTTAGAAGAATAGTAACCTAATCAATAAAAATTTCTCGTTCTTTTTTCTAAAATTAATTCTAAAGAAAAAAGATTCATACTGCTTGTCGACATACAGGACAATTCATTCCACTCATCCAATTTGTTTGATATTTCCAAAATGTAATAATACAATTACCTAAAAATTATTTCGATTTTTAAGTAGATTGTTTCGTTTTTTTTCGACAAAAATTCTCAAACCACAAAATAAATGTCCACAATTCGTTTCCACACTGAAAACCGATGAATCTGTCAAGCATATTGGACATGTATCTTGTCGAGGTCGACCAATATGTGTCGGGGGATTATCATTAGTTGTTGTCGTTGCATTTTGTTGAGCTCGTTCACGTATATTTTCAACATCATGTTGATTGTCTGGATGAATCGTTGTATTTCTTTCACGTCTATGCAAAAATAAAGAATAAAAGTCTCTCGAAAATGAATCAATTTAAACTTTTACGTCGAATAATAAATCCACAATCCAATAAGACTAAATGAAAATAGAACTAACAAAATCGTATCATCACTGACACCTTCGATTAATGACGAATCATCAAATGAATATTCATCTTTTTCAAATGGCCAAAACCACGGCATGATTTCTAGAAGAATGAAATTTCCCGTCAAACAAATCTCACATTTATATATATTCGCTCGTCATTCGCGCATGCGTGTTAAAAGCCTGTTTGTTAGTTAGTTATTTCCCGATGAGTCATCTCTGTCCTGATCAATACTCTTGATGAATCATAGTTTTCTTTTTCCTCAAAATCTATCTAAAATACACACAGAAAAGAAGCAATCGTTCTAATTTGAAATCTTATGCAAATCACACGAGTAGATTTTTTGTGTGTTGGTATGTATTTTCTTTTTTTTTATATAGAAAAACGACAAACTTTAAACTAAACTGTTGAATTCTTGTTGATAGTTTGTTTTGTTTAAATTAAGAAGGAAGAAGAGCAACGAGGTAATAGAAACTTGTGCTTTTTCTCTTCGTCTACAGGGGAAAAAATATGGATGATACAAGAAAAAGAAAATGAAAAAATGAAATGAAATGAAAGAAAAGAAAACTAATGTCATTGGATGATTTAATCGTTCTTGGGTTTGGGTCTGTAGAAGGCAATCTTTCGTGATTTTAATGTTGCCCATTTGACACGTTTCCAATGGTAAGATATAATACACATCGGAACAAATATTAGAATAGCTTTGATCGCTAATTTCTTACGATCATCATGTTCACGTTCAGCTGTCCATTTAAGAAATTCGGTTATATCTTTAGCTAATTGCGATTCAGTGGCTTTGGTACCATCTGAATATTCGATTTGGTCATCGTATAATTGTTTAGCCATAGCAATCCAACCACCACTAAAATATGGATTGTAGTGTAAATTTGGTTCACCTTTAACACCTGCTGGTGGATCTTGATAACCAGTAAGGAGATTGAAGATGTAATTACTACCATCCTCACGACCTAAATTCGAAAACAGAACAAAACAATGAGAGATTCATTGGGAAGATCAACGAAATTTCGTCGTACCAAGAGTAATAAGTGAAAGATCAGGTGGTAAAGCACCAGCATTTGAAGCTTTAGCAGCCTAGAAAGCAAAAAAAACACAACATCATAAGTTCGTCTATTGATTTATTTCGACGAACTTTATCGTTTGGATATGGTGATGGCATATAATCAGTTAGTTTGCCTGGTCTTTGAAACATATTTCCTTGATCATCGGGTCCATCAGTAATTTGATCTTGTGAAGCGAGTATTTTCGCTTCTTCTTCTGTATGTGTCACGCCGACCAAATGACGGTAAGCAAGAAATTTCAATGAATGACAAGCAGCACAGACTTGTTTGTAAACTTCAAAACCACGTCGAACAGACGCATGATCCAGTGAATCGAACGGACCACGAAACGACCACGGCAATGGAACTAAATGAGCTTTATTTCCCGATGCATGAACGGCTTGTGAATATGCCCATGCATAGCCTAAAGTACCAGCAGTGACGAGTCCACCACCGATTTGATAGGCAAGACGTTTCCAACGGATCGTTGATTGACTGGATGTCGATGAATTACGGATGATATAGACGAGAATTTGATGATTCTGTCGGCTTGTTCGACATAAAATTGACGATGACATTTTTTTATTTATATTTTCTAGAATTTCAAATCAATTGTTGTTGTCTATGACATGGAAAGAGAAAATCTAAAAAGATTAGATTGATGATAGTCGAAAAAAAACAACAGCCAAAAAACGAATCATGTTTACGATTAGAAGAAGACGAAGAAAAAAAAACGAGGTTTGATTCTTCCATAGATTGATATTCATAAACTCCTAACGAATCGATTTCATGTCGCTTTAAAATCGATTTATTTTCGATTTGAATTTTTTTCGAACTCATCGACGAAAAAAAGATTCGAGAAAACTAAATTTTTCTCATTCAAACACGAAAATAATCGAATAGATGACGCTCACGCTATTCCATCGAACGAACCAATCATAAATGTCTTGCGGCTCCCTCCTCCGTATGTCTACTGATGGTTCTCTCGTTTTTCGGGACATTTCTCTTTTTAAATCTCGACATACGATGTCTATGACATTTTTTATTCTTTTTTAGAAAAAAAAACAGCAATCTAACACAAATGACAATGAACTCGAATCACATATTTGATTGTCTCGAGTTGAATACGTCTGCAACGAAACATAACATCGAGGAATATCTTCGTCAACAACGTCCATCATCGGATTCACTTTGTCATTTATTAATCGATGTCGATACAACACTCGAACGTCTCTATGGTGGTTATCATGCCGATTGGCTGTCCGGTGGTGAATGGACACATCTTCATTCGTATATTCTCTCATTGCTAAAAACTTGTCAAGATCTTTCCTTATGTTTAATTTTCTGTTTCGATGGAACATTATACCGTTCGGGACAAACACAATGGTATCACGAACAAATTCAACAACGTAAAAAAGTCAATCAAATATTCAAACATTTAAAACAGAATAAAACCGGTCTACCACGTCGACATCTTTGGTTTTCACCGCCGGCATTTCAATTATGTTTTCGATTAATTCTTCGTCAATTAAATTCGTCTCATTTAATTATGTATCAAACGTACGGTTCGGGCTATGGCGAACATCAACAGCAGTTGAAAGCCTACGCTCGACAATATGCATCGAGTTTAATTGGCATTGTTTCATCGGATATTGAATTTTTCTTTCCTATGAAAAATACCGAAGAAAAATTTCTTTGCAAATATTTTTCTTCAAAACATTTGAAATTATCGTTGAAAGGACAAATAACTCTTATTCAAATACAATTGAATCAAATTAAAGATAAATTCAATTTAACCAATCAACAATTCGCATTATTTTTAACATTATTAGGAAATCATATTCTATCCGAAAGTGATTTAAATCATTTTCATAATGATTTACAACATACAACAGCAATAGTCAAGAAATCGAATAGTATTGTTTCACCATCAACATCGGAAACAGGTTCACCAGATAATACGAGTGAAGAACAGCAACAGCAAACGCAAACATCATCGAATGATAATTTAGGTTTACGTTTAGTTGAATTTATAAAGAAAAGTAACTTCGAGAATGAGAATGATATCGATTCAATTTCGAATCAAATTTTTAAGTAAAAAACACTAAAAGAAAAAGGCAAAGACATACGAACTAAACTTGAATATTTATAGACATTTATCCGATGATGATATTCGACAAAGTAAATGTCAATTAATCATGGATTCCTATCAATATTATTATCACGCAATTAACAATAGTATTCAATTAGAAAATTCTTCAACGTCTTTCTCTTCTAGTCAAGGTTTGATTCGATAATAAAAATTTCATAGATTTCATATACTTTTTTTTTTCTAGTTTCAATAAATAAGTCAGATGATAATCTTCTATTCGAAAATACTTCTTCAGGTGTTAATATCGAAATTTTACGTACAGCTTTAAATCTTCATAAGCAAGGCTTAATGATACCATGGGTATTTCAATGTCTCGACAAAGTATAATATCAATCAATTTCAATTGAGAACCAAACAAAAATATTTGTACTTTTTTTTTAAGCATGAAATTACATTTCCTGTTAGTATTGAACCCGAAATGTGTAAAACAATACCAAATATTTGTGAATTTTATCGTCCAATTCGTAAATATTTATATTCAATTTTATTCGAACCATCGACAATCATTCGTGAACAAGTTTACAATAGTGAACATGGTTCTTTTCTCACTGAGATCTCATCGGAATTTCTCTCATCGAAACCAACGATCGAACAACTTTGGTTCGGTACAAATCCCGATACAGATCGAACGATACGTTTAAAAACATTCTTACAATCATTGATTCATTGTGATCTACCAATAATAGCATCTCAAACACATGAGTATCTTCTACTTATCTGTCTTTTACGTTATATATTCACGGAAATGAATCGTTCATCGACAACAATCTTTCATACATATGAATTATTAGCATTTCTATCGCAAGCTGTTCTAATTAATGAATTAAAAACAGTTAATCTCTCGAATATACAAATAAAAACCTATGAAACACGAGCCATTCAATTAGCACATTTATTTGTTCGCGGTTATGAAACAATAATATTTGCAAATGAAATAACAGGTGCACCGATTCATCCGAAATATTCTTGTTTAACAACAATATTTCATGGAAAATATTTTCATCAAAAATATCTTCAAGCACAATATTATCAACAGAATCCAGATTTAATATTAATTCTTGCCGATGGCAATGTTCATTGTGCGCAAATTATATCTCATTTATTTGATATTATTCTTGATCGATCAGTTAATACGAATAATCAAACGCCGGTACAACAACAGCAACAATATTCGATTGTTCCACCGCAACAACAGAGAATTTTAAAACAAGAACGAACACAAAAATTTGTAGCAAATTCAACACGACCACCGATGAGAAATAATCATAAACAAAATGGACAGAATCATCAGCAAACACCGATTACAAATTTTCGACAACAACAACAACAACAACCGCCACCACCAATACGAAATGGTGTAAATAAGAAAAATAATATGAATAATAATCTCACACCATTTAATATTAAAAATCAATCTCAAACAAAAAAAATGCAATCTCATACACCAATACAATCGTCAAATCAACAAATCCTAACGAATGAACAATGGAATGCAAATCATTTAGCAATACCTCCTAATCAACAAACACATACAATCAATAATATACAAACAGTACCAATTCAACATGTTCAAACATTAAATACCAACTATATCAATCAACTCGATGAACAATTTCTTCATTTTCAAATTCAACCACCACAACCCGTTCTCTCAACTCCAATAGCTTACTCTCATCCATCACCTATGTTAACACCACAAATTCCGATCATACCCTATGGTCCTATTCATCCGTCACCATATTCTTTTCCAGCGTATTATCAAACAGCAACAACACCGTATCAACCATTACCCCCAACGCAAATCTTACCCGGTCTTCCGCCTCAAGCACCTATTCACCTTCAACGAACAACGAATTATCCTCCTCAACGTCTTTCGCCAACATCGATGCAAACATTTCAACAACAAACACCAATTTCAATTCAACGACAAATGACTCGTTTACCGAATTTTGATTATTCTCAGTAAAAACTTCAAATCAGTTTTTTTTTTCTAAAATTTTCTTTCTCAAGATTTGATCTCAATCATTCAACACCCTCAACTACAATGCCCATTCCACCAATGCTCATCGATCATACACAACGACTCCATGGTCACTAATCATTATTCAAAACAAAACAAAAAACTCTTTCTTTTTCTTTTATCATCGACAGCAGTCTGTGAAACACAAAAACACAAAATCCAATATTTAAAATGATCATTCTAGTTAGATATTCAGATTTAAGTGCGATAATGTGACATGTGTGCACAGGTTTTTTTATTTTCGATCCACTTTTTTTTATTCTAGTACTGTTTATCAAAAAAAAAACGAGGACATTGAATAATAAAAACAACATATATATCTAGTTGAAAAAAAAACATATCTTCGTTCTCTTCTTTGTTTTAAGATGATTTATTTATTTTTATCACGTTCAATAACTTGGCCGTTTAGTTGGAATAAAAAAACCAGTTCGATCTTAGATGAGGAAAATGAAACGAACAATGTTGGAGATAAAACATCATCGTTAATATCAAATAAAGAACTTCTTGCCCAAATTGATCGAACAAAAAATATGGATGAGAACAAATCATTGATTGAAAAAGATAAAATGAGTCCTCTTCCACCTGTAAACGCTCTCTCAGCATTAGGCAAACATTATCTAACGAGAGAAGATTTAGAGAAAATGATTCAAGCTCGATTCGAACAGGAAACACCTCGAGATCGAGTCGAAAGATTTCTCTGGAAAGAGTAATATTATTTTTGAACAAAAAAAAACAAGAAAAGAAAATTCATTTCTTTCGATTAGTGAATTAGGCAAATATCCTGCTTATGCTAAACTCAAAGATTGGCAATGTACGGCAATTGCTATGGGTCTTGGCTGTGTATTTGGATACAATCGAAAAGAAGAGATGAAGCCTGTTTATATTCGTCAAACATCGATGTTGAAATTTCAAGATCGTCTAACGGCTGAGGTGAGAAGGTGAGATTGGGTTTCGACAAGCAAATTTTCAACAAGATATTTCGATTTTCAGCGTGCTTTTCGACAATATAATGTTGTTATGTTCATGAAAGAAGCATATAGAATTGCTTTTATTGTTCTATTTATTACTGAAACGATAATGTAAGTTTTTGAATTGTTAACAAATAAATAAACGCATTTTTTTATCAAAGGACAAGTCAATATGCAATTCAAGCCTATCGAAATAAATCAACAATCTATGATGCCGTACCAGGTGCAGCATTCGTCGGTTTTGCATTTAAAATGTTTCACAGCCCATTAGCTGCTGTTGTTACCACAATTCAAGGCGGTATCATGGGGTAAATAAATCCTAATAACTAAGAGAGATAAAACAAATTTTCATCTATTTAGATTGATATATGGCTTCGCACATAACGTTGGCGTTCGTTTGATTAATCGTAGATACGAAGATTTGCACTATGAATCGACAATGGATTGGATTCTATATCGAGAGTATATTTTATTTTGAAAGTAAAATTTAGATTGACGAATTGATTTTTATTTTAGAAATGCTGAATTATGGAGTGCGAATCTAGACGAACTACCGACTAGTTATGTTCCACCAGCAACCGATCAAACTTGGGGTCTTGGCTGGTTTAAACGTTAGATTGATTTGTTTTTCTTTTTTCCATTTCTAGAAATAAAATTGCTTTTTTTCTAAAATTCAAACCAACAATCAACTCTCAATTTTAGATTGAAAATTTGTTGTCTTTCACAATGCATTATCTCGAAGATTTTCTTGAATGTAAGCATTTACTTGTCTTATTTGTAAATCTCTTGTTTCTATTCGATATATTTTCTTAGTACTCGAACCATTACGTGAAACTATGCGAGAAAAATTGACGTTAATGCGTGAGAATGATTTAAAATTTCAAGGTGAATACGCTCAATTAGAAGATGATACAAATAAATTTCTAACAAACTATCGTCTCTATCAAAGTCAATCGAATTTATCACCATCAAAATCGAAAATTAATGTTTATCATTTGTCAAACGATGAAAATAATCAAATGTCATTATTAACATCCGAACAAAAACTTGCTCGTGATGAAAAACAAAAAGAATACGATCAATTACTAAATCGACATAAACAATTATCAGAAATAACAAGTCAAAAAAGTCATCTGGCTAATGAATCTCAAGAGTTTGTCGAACGATATTATAAAAAATTAGAGAGTGATTTACATAAATTTAAAATGGAATTAGAAGCTGATTATGCTGGCATAACTGAAGTCTTAGAAAAACGTACGCACGATTGTACAAAAGAAAAACAAATATCAACAATACAAAAGATTTCTTTCTTTTTCGATTAGGATTTGAAAATGAAAACTATCAAGCATTCGATGAGAAAACAAATGAAAATAGTAATTTCGATCCGTCGTTAATCGATCTAGAACCTTTGCTAGATTCATATGATGATACAACTCTCTCGAATACGTTGAATGATGATTATTTGAACGGATTCTTTAATTCACAGGGTCGACGTCTATCGAATGGTACGTATATTGAAAACGCATATGACAACTGTTAGTTATTTTGAAATGTTTTCTTTAGGTTTAACACCTAGTATGCTTAATCGTAAACAACAGCAACGTCTTCAGACACTTGCACGAGGTCGTAAACGCCTTCAGGATAAATCGAAACGAAAACGAAATCCTCTTACGGATTCTCCATATATCAATCCTGATGATAGTGATCAATCATCACCGAATACATCGTTAAATTTGACGAATAATCTCGCTTTAACTGGTCTATTCGATGATGATATTCATCTGTTAGATAACTATTCGAATCAGCCAACAACTATTGATGAACGGCGTTATTGTTTTTGCAATGAAATGAGCTATGGTGAAATGATTGCTTGTGATAATTCTCATTGCCGACGTGAATGGTTTCATTATTCATGCGTCGGAATAGTGACACCACCTAAAGGCAAATGGTATTGCTCAGATTGCAGTCAAATAGTACAACAAAAATTATCGAAATAAAAAAACACGGGATTCTATTCTAGTCAACATATGATTGCCTTTCTTGCGCTTTTTCTTCTTCTTCTTCTTCTTCTTCTTGTCAGTGATATTTTTGCTTATGATGTGTGTAAATAAAAACATAATCCTTAAGATGAATGGATTTTTCATGAATTGGGATGAAAAAATCATGTATTTTTCTTCGTTGCTTCAAACAACAATAACAAACTGGTTACATCTCATCTCGTCATGCTACTGTTTGACATGAAAGTTTAAACCATAAATATTTATTCGAGATGTATTTCAATATCACACGAAGTACTTATTACCTTTGAAGAAATAGAATAAATCAAAGGAATAAAAAAAGAAAATCGATCGATGCTAGCCGACCAATGTATTCATTTTGTATGAATAAAATAAGTGTGCTGAAAGAATTTTTGTTCGTTCTTTTATGTATTCGTTCTTTTTCTCCTTTTGAATGAAAAGAAAAATAGAAAAAAAAGGGAAGTGTCAGTCAACCGTATGACGAAATATGAATAAGTTGGTGAAACGCATAAAGAATCCTTTCGCTCGACATACTGAACATGAAACAACAATCAATACAATAGATATTGTTCTACAACTGCCAACAAATCTTCCTGATCATTCCGAAGATATCAACACAATTCGTAAACCAAATTTAATATTCATCTGGTTAGATAGTTCGGTCAATGAAATTGACAATGACGATTGTCAACAAACATTATTCGAATTAAAACAAGTCGTTAATAATCTTCAAATATTCGCCACAAAGGATGAATGTCACCAATATATATGCAGTAATCCTAATCAAAAGATTTTTCTCATTGTTTCCGGTTCATTGGGTCAAGAATTTGTACCTAAAATTCATACATTTCGACAAGTCAATGAAATCTATATTTTCTGTCAAGATAAATCCAAACATGAACATTGGGTGAAAATCTGGTCGAAAGTTCGAGGTGTTTTCACGGCGATTCTACCGATTTGTCGTGAATTAAAACAAATTGTTACATCACCTGATCGAAATTCTATATCGATAAGTATTGTTTCATTTGAAACGAAATCCATCTCGGCAATATCAACGAATCAATTGGATCCGTCGTTTATGTACACGCAAATTTTAAAAGAAACTCTTTTTAATATTGATTTTCGAAAGAAATCCGTTCGAGAATTGACCAAATATTGCCAAAGTTTATTTTCAACGAACGAAAAGGAATTGAAAATTATCAATGAATTCGAAAATAAATACCACAAAACGAAATCAATCTGGTGGTACACAAGAGAATGTTTTCTACATCGGATCTTGAATCAAGCTTTACGTACAATGGATATTGTTATCATAGCAAAAATGGGCTTTTTTGTTCGAGATTTACATGAACAAATCAATGAATTACATCGACAACAATTTCATGCTGATATGCCAATGTTTGTTGTCTATCGAGGACAAGGTTTGTCATCGAAAGATTTCGATAAGATTCTCAAAACTAAAGGCGGACTACTATCATTCAATAATTTTCTTTCAACAACTGAAAATCAAAATTTAGCTATTTGTTACGCATGTCGAAATATGAATGAATCAGGTTTAATGGGTGTAATCTTCAAAATTTCAATTCATCCATCGATATCATCTGTGCCTTATGCTCGAGTCAAAGAATATAGTTATTTTAAACGTGAAGAAGAAATACTCTTTTGTATGCATACAATATTTCGTATCGAAAATATTTGTCAAATTAATCAAGATTCAAAAGAAATCTGGGAAATTGAATTAATTCTAACGAATGATAGTGATCAACAATTAAATGAATTAACACAAACAATGCGAGAAGAAACACAAGGACTCAAAGAATGGTTTTCTATTGGACAGTTACTAATTAAATTAGGTCAATTTACAAAAGCTGAAGAATGGTATCACGTTTTACTCGAACAAAAAATAGATAATTTCGATAAAGGTTATATTTATCATCAACTCGGTTGGATCAATGATAATCTCGGACATTATACAGATTCAATTGTATACTATACGAAATCTTTGGATAATATCGAAAAACATTTGCATGAACATCGATTGGATTTAGCAACATGCTATGATAATATCGGTTCAGTTTGTGAATCAATTGGAGATTATTATCGAGCATTAATGTATCATACACGAGCACTTTTTATTTATCAAATATTACTTTCACCTGATAATCCAGATATAGCAACTACGTTGACGAATATCGGCTCAGTTTACAATAAAATGAGAAAATATGACGATGCTCGAGAGAAATTTCAACAAGCATTGAAAATCTATCAAGATAAACTACCCAAAAATCATCCATGTCTAGCTGTTTTATATAATAATATCGGTTTACTTTACAATGACATCGATGATATACCAACAGCACTTTGGTATTACGACAAGGCATTGAAAATCTATCAAAATACTGTCCCATTGAATCATCCAAATTTTGCAATAGCCTATCAAAACAATGGTAAAGCTCTCGAAAAAATGGGTGAATACGAACGTGCACGAATTGAATACGAAAAAGCATTGATTATTTTTCAAACAATTTTCCCACTTGATCATCCACATCTTGCCACATGTTATTCACATATAGCTTCAGTTTATAGGAAAACAGGCGACTGTTCTCAAGCACTTGCTTACTATGAAAAATCATTGAATATTCGTGAACAAATGCTTCCGTCGCATCACCAAGATTTAATTATTTCCTATAATGGCATCGGTGATGTTTATGAACAAATCAATGATTATAATCAAGCATTTCTATTCTATCAAAAAGCATTTCAAATTTGTCAGACAACACCCGCACCGGATAATTTCCTTCTAACTACTTCGTACCATAAAATGGCGAAAATATATTCTGCGATGGGTTTGTATCAAGAAGCGCATCCGTATATTCAACAGGCGGTTGATATTGCACAACGAGTTCTGTCATTGAATAATTCGGATCTTGAAATGTATATTAATACTCTCAAATCAATCGAAGCAATGTTATAAACATTATTCAATGTACATATGAAGAAAGATGTCGCTCGTGTTTTGTAATGAAAAATATTTTTGTTAAATAAAATTTCGTTTTTTCGACTTGATTTTCTATGAAAAAAATCATGTAAAATGTAAAAAATGAATTTATCTTTTCAATTGGATAACAAATGCCATCGGTTGTCATAGAAGAATTCGTACTGAATAGACTTATGGCAGACAGATTAGTTGCTGAATAATCGAGCAACGTTTTCTTTTTTCTTCTTCTTCTTCTTTCTCTTTTGTTTAAAATGGAAGACGATAATCTGGTTTTTCTTCTCAATACAAGTAAATCAGAAATAACGACGCCAATTCAACAAAAACGTGAACCATTAGTACAAATAGCTACTGATAATAATGACGAACAAGATTCAGTCGTTACAATGACATGTTTAAACGATTGTATATCGACACAACCTGTCACGAGCAATGTCAAACGACATTTTGACGATATAAAAATCATTCGACCGTCGTCAGCTAATAGTCAACAAAGTTCTCGATTAAAACATCAAGAAAAAATCATCAACTACGCACCACATTTAATATCAGGTGGCAATCGAAATTCGACGGATAATCTTATTCAATCATCGATTGATGTAACAATATCAACGAATTCATCGCCTCCTCAAGATAAACAACAAGTACAACGATTATCTCCCGTTGAAGATGAACTAGCAATTGTAACAATTATTGGAGCTGATGATCGATTGCCAACACCAATAACTCCACCGAAATCATCGACATTAACTCAAATTCAATCAACACCCGATGTACAAATCTCTCGTTTCGATAAAGATCCAACAACATCGAAAGCTGCATTTGCACGTTCACAATTAGCTAAACGTTTGTCGGTTAATCAAGCACAACAACGACCTGTACCAATTCAATCACTTTCAAATACAACAACCACAACAACAACAAATAATGATATGCCATTAAATAATGAACAACAACTAGCAGCAACACTCGCTGCATCAGTAGCTGTTTCTGTTGCTCAACCATTTCTGAAATTGCAAAATGAATTGGAACAGCGAATGAATAATGTACTCGAGCAAATGCAACAACGAACGCATACAAATGGCGTCGTTGTACCTGTAACAACATTGCCACAAACAATCGAAAATAATCGATTGTACAATGATTGCATCGATACACGAATGAAAACAATGGAAAAAGTTCAAGAACGACAAGAACAAGCGCTTCAACAATTAGTCGATCTCGTTAAATCGACTAAATCGAGATCGAAATCCAAATCACCTACTCGACGTGAACACAATTCATCATCGATGTATGAAGTGGATACACCACAGCAACAACAACAACAATCTCATTTTCTTGATACACTTATTGGAACTTCATCACCACCTGTTCGTCTATCAAAACAACAGAAAAAACCTCATTCTCATAAGAAATCATCTCAATCACCATCGAATAAACGTCAAAGTCGTGTATCGAGTACAAATACACGAACTGTTAGAATTCGTTCTCCCGTCACATTCAAAGAACAACCAGCAAATAGTCGTTTTAATATCGAACCATCATCGCCATATGGTTGTTCCGTTTGCGATCGATCTCAATCTCGTTCTCGATCTCGTTCACGTTCTCGTTCGCCAACAAAAGGTCTCTCGCCTGATTCGTCCTATCCACGACCATTTGCACCAATACCACGTCCACCATCGATTATGTCCGATGGTTTCATTCCTTCATCAACAACAGCAGCAACAGCAACAGCTGGAAATGCTTTAGAAGAAATCTATCCACCGTTTGATAAATATTTAAATAATTCAACTGTCCCATCGCCATTAGAACCGAAACCAGTTCGAGCAGTCAACGAAAATGTCGATCTTCATGAACGTATCAAACAAATTGATGAAGCTAAAAGTTTACTCGATGAAAATTATTTAACATTACAACGACGAAAGAATGAGGTTGCACATGTCGAATCGACTAGTAATGATTCATCGAGAATTCAACGTCTTGTTGAACAATGTGTCAAACAAGTAACACAACAAGTACGAGAAGAAGTTCGACTTCAACTCGAAGATGAAGATAAACAGGGCGAAGAAGAAAAGAAAACAACAGCAGCAACATTGATGAAAAAACGTTCGACAACTCGAACACAATTAGCGTTTGATCGTCATTCGACTGTACGAAATGGCAAACAAGCGATTGAAAAGAAAGAACCAACAGGCCCATCGAAACCGTATAGTGACGCATTTATGGAAGCAGTTTACGGCCGATCGTTGTATCAAAAAATTAAGAAGGAAGGCAAACAACCTTACTTCAAACTAAGAAGTCAAACTGTTCAACAAGCGAAACAACCGAAAAAACTCGAACAAATACCCGTTCGAGATACTGGACTAGTAAAATATTTATTAGAAGTCAAATGAATATTTGTTTTTGTTTTTTCTTCTTCTTCTAGAAACCTTCTCCACAAATGATTGTACCTCCTCGTCAATTGATGGAACAACCAGTTGTTATACCAACAACAACAGCAACAACTTATGAACCCGAATATTACACTCGACCAGACGGTGTTATTCTTCTTGGTCCACCACAAATTCGCGATACACGAACATTTCAACCGACCTATGTACCTTCGAAAACTAATTTAACACCGCATATTTTGCCAAGTGTTGGTGTCGAACCGAAAAAAATACATTTTGGTAATCGAACAGACATCATTCGAGTTGACACTGATGACGATGACGATGAAGACGATGGACAAGGTATTGAAATTCCAGGTTATCGTCAACCAAAAGATGATCAACAAACCTACGATGGTCCTCGATTTCCACCAACAATACCACATGACGAAGGTTATCGTAATCGACAATACGATACACTACAAACAGGTGCGATTGATTGGTTAGAACAAGAATTAATCGCACGTTTTATGAGTCAATTACAAAGTCAACAAACAACAGTTCCTGTTCGACAACATCGTGATCTGATCAGTGCACGTTCATCGACAAGTTCGTCGAGTGATGATCGAAGTTTACACGATCGATTGCTTGATCTACTTGGACAAGACGGGTTTCAATTGTTCATCGATATGGGACAACCAATCGATCAAGATTTAATTCAAGCGTTGACACGTGAAGTTCTCGAAGAACGTATTACACAAATGATTGGCTTTCGATCTCCAAGAGAAAGTATTCACGTTATACAACCACCACCTGCTCCTCCGCCACGAGCAACAACACCAACAGCACCGATTGTCGTCGATCCATATCAATGGCCACAAGATCATAGCGTACCAACACCACAACCGACTCCACCGCATTCGCCACCACCTGTTCGTCCTCCACGTGTTGTTACACCGGAAATTACAGGTAAATATGAGTTTCCTACAAATAGAAGTTTAAAAGAATGCGAATTTAATATTCTAGCACAAGAAATCTCATCGGAAAGTGATCCAACAACACCACGTTCTGAAACACCACGTGAAGATAATGATCGTCCGTTGCCAACTATATTCCACCATAGTATTGGAACACCAACGCCAAGCAACAGTCCATCGCCACCGTCAACTCCACGACCACAACCCCCTCCACCACCACCACCAGTAGTTATTCAAAAACGTACTGAAGGTACCATGACATCACCTGAACCACCACCACCGCCACCACCGGTTATTATTCAACCGCCAAGAAAGCCATCTCCACCGCCTCCACCTCCGAAACAAAGAACACCTTCGCCTGTCTCATCGACGTCATCATCGTCGTCTTCATCTTCGAGTTCTAGTAGTTTAACATTTTCCGTTCCGTATTCATCAACGGACAGTCCATTCAGTGATCACATGTGGTTCGATGATCGAAGTGAAGGTCAAATTGATCTACTCGATCGTGATCAACCACAAACTGAACTCATTATGAGACAAGCTCGAAAATTACTCGAACATCGACATCGATATGCATCCATGACGCCAAGTGGAATGAGTCTAGTTTCACCACCCTATTCACCTGCCGGTGGTACTCATACACTATCAATTGGCGAAGTTCCGCATGATTATCATCCGACTTCAAAACCTTTTCCACAACAAGAAAATGGACATACGACACCGCCAGGTTCGGATGATAGTAATAATTCAGGTAAAAGTGAAGGCGAAGTAACAGCGAGTATGATGGGAAATCAACAGCCGCAATCGATACATATTAAATACCGACGATCAACTCAGGGTTTTGTGAAGAAAAAAGACAATAAAAAATGAACGTGATGATTTGTCGGTCTGTCCTGTTTGTTAGTTTTACATATTATACTATATCAGAGCGTTGCGCTTTGTAGGATCTTTCTTTGTATTTTTAATTATAAATTAATTTTGTGTGTGTGTAGATTAGAAAAAAAACAAACAAAAAGAACAAAATACATTTTTTGCTATATAACTTCATCTAGGATGGTTTTCTTTTTGAATAATAAAAATCACAAGTATGTATTTCACACGTATCCACTAATGACGACTTTTAGTCCATATCATTGACAAACATAATAGTTGCATCTTCATTGCCATGTCTTCCTTTATACGTATTAAACAAACGTTTCAATGCTTCCATATATTCTTGATGATATTTATCGACAATTTCCGAAGTGATTTTCTCCGGATCTAATTTCGGTAGATGTATTGGTGCGCCAACATAGGTATCGACAGCATGTCGAACAGGTAGAAATCCGACGGCATATTGAAATATCCCGCGACCTTTGAAGAAAGGTGTAGCAACACCTAAACGTTTCTGTAACATAACTTGTAAATGTCGTAGTCGAGAACCACGTGGATTTGGTACTTGATCAAAGAGATCATTTTCACCGAATGAAAATATCGGAACTAAACTAGCGCCATTGGCTAGGCCAACTTTAACGAAACCTTTACGATTTTTTAATGTTAAAATATATTCATGCGATGGACGAGCATCTAATGATTCTTTCGCACCACCCAATACTAATCCGATGCTATTGCCATTGCCTTTTGTTAAAACATAATTGCACGATTCTTTCGATGCATCACATATGCCTAACATGCCCAAATAAAAACCATAGAATGGTATACGAAAATTAACTTTCAATGTTAGTAGACGAAGATTAATGCCCGGATATTTATCAGCAAAGCCTGTTGCTTCAGTAGCAAAATTACTGAATGCTCCAAGTGATATTATACCATGAGGATGATAACAGAAAATATACGAACGATCCGGTGGTAGTTCACATGTTTTATGTAAATGAATTGGGAAATAATCTGAAATGATAGTTCTTTTTTTCTTGAACGAAAAAAGCAAATATATGACGTATATTTACCTGCACCCCATTTCCAAAATTGCAATCGTCGAAACCAATCTTGTTTGATGCCACCTTCTCTTGGAAATTTTTGAAAGAAAGTCATCCATGTCAAATAAGCAACGAAAGCACCAACCACATACCAATTTTGACTACGTAGAAGAAAGAATGATAAAACAAGACAAAACCATGGCACAAGAAACCAAATGAGAATAGTCATTGTTTGTCTTCGACGGTATAATGGTGTATTCAATGGAGCAAATATGGGTTGTGTATTTGATGCAAGCGTGATTACTGGTGTTTGAGTAACCAGTTTTTCTGTTGCCATAAGCTCACGTACTTCATCTTGAATGTTTTGTAGTTGTTCTATTTCTTCTAATATTTCCGTTTGTATTTTGTTTATAATCGCAGGTTCTTCATTAGTATCTGTATCATTGCCTTTAACATCTTCAAGTTGTTGAATTTCAGAATTATCTACTGAAGTAGACGCTGGTGACGATGCAACTTCTTCCGACATTATTACTTGTAATGATATAATATGCTATTATTTAACTTTCCGTTTTATCTATTGCGTTTTATACATAGAATGAATAAAAGATATGAAGAAAGAAAAGCAACACAAATAGATGCTTAATGATAAACAATGAATATGATATCACTAAGATACTGCATGATTTTTGAGTAAATAGTGAAAACGAGATTCTACACTACAAACTACTCGACTACTAGATACGTCAAAGGTAAAAATATAAAGAGCCAATTAGATTTTTTTTCTCTCGATGAGCACTTTTCGTTTTAATTTTATAACTACACGTTTATTCCGTCTGTAGATTGCGCTGTGCACATGGTTCATTTTGATGAACGAAATTTGAATAATATATGGATTTCATTCTACTAACCATAATCGAAATTGTAGGCCCATGCATTTACGGGTTGTAATACTATCAAGATTTCGAGAAAAACAACTTTTATTTAATGTTAACCATCTATATCAATATATCGATAAAAAAAGTTTTAAATTTATTATTCTCCTGAAGCTATATAAGTTAAATTTAAAAATTAACGTTGTCGCACAATCATCAGTAAAATCCAACTACTAATTATGAAGTTGGTCTAAACATAGAAAGCATAAATGATTATCACAAAGATCTTAAATAATTTCAACAAATCTGGTCGTATGATCTAAACCGCCTAATTGAACTATAAGTTCAGCAAAATCGCTTAAAATAGTTAAACGTTAGTGTATGGTATGCTCCTGTCCTTCTCTAAATCCATCTTGAACATTACCAATCATTATTCATAACAACAGTATCTATAAGTTTGGCATCAGAGAACTAAACAATGCTCCATAATGCAACAAGAGAAATTGTACATCGATTAATAATACATTTAAATGCTTTTTACTGTAATTCTTTGGTTTCTAATATTCAAAGTAAATAAAAAAGAATTATTTGTTGACAAACACCCATTTCAACTTAAATTTCATGAATATTTAAATCAACTTTGAAAGGTAGCAAAACATGTTGTTTTTCGTTCTTCTGTTTTTAACTTACACGTATGCTTCAAAAGATATGAAATCCTCGTGGTGCAATGTATGCTGAATCAAACACAAATGCATATTTCGTTTATTTTTAGATGACAGCAGCAAACTTTAAAGAATTAGTTACTGAACTTTTGACAGCATCGTCTACTTTAACTGATTTCACTAATATAACAGTACAATTGCAACAAGAAAATGTAAAATTTTCAGCAACATTTACTTCCGAATCATATGAATCCATACTTAATCTTGAGCAATGGGCATGGAAAATATTGAGTCAAGGCTATGAACACTATGCAACGAATTCTCAATATGAACAGTTATTTCATACTCTTACTTTATTCAATAAAAATCTAATTTTTAATTGTGATTCAATTGAAGTGACACAAAAAGCTTTGCTATTATTTCCTGAATCAACAAAATCGGCACAACAGATTCTAGAACAAGTTAAAACGAGTACCGATGAAAATCATGTGTATATCACCATTGTTGGTTTATGGTTTGATAATATCTCGTATTTTCTTCACGATAATCCTCAATTCGGTACGTCAACTGGTATTATTGATATTGCGAATTATTTTGCCAATCATTTTTTCATAACAAATGAATATCGACTTTATCTAATTCAATTTCAACAATTTGAAAATTTTCAACTCAATTTTTCAATGAAACAACAATTCTATTTGAAAACATGTTCATTCTTTCTAAGTTCATATTTCTCTGCGGCAAGTCAAGACAATTTCGGTTACACATGTGATCAAATGTTTGAACATATTGGTGAAAATTATTTACAGATAATACAAAATCATACGCAATATATAGATACATGGAACGAACATACGCTTGCATGTTGTAGTCATTTAATCGGTTTAATTTGTGCATGTTGTTGGTGGAATGGAGAGAAAATACTTGAAGTGAAGAAACTCTTTTCAGCTGAACAGATTGCTTGTAATCATGCTGAAGCTTTAATTCGAATCATTAACTATAAACCATTGTATCAACGTATTACAATACAACGAGCTAATGATGAAACTATTCTCATGGATGCAACATTATTTCTCTTTAATATTATTGTTCAAACACAAAATATCAACTGGTATTTTCGTTCAATTATACAACTAGCAGATATACTTTTGACTCTTGCAGAAACAATAATCTGTGATAAAATATGTTTACTTGCATATGGCATTTTAAGCGAAGTTTTAACAGACGAACAAATGAAAGATTTGAAAATAATTGATAGTATTAGAGGTTACTATTTCGATACACTTGAGCAAGGTTGGCATCATTCATCGAAAAAATATAAACAAATTCCTGTTGCTTATTTACTACGAGGTAATTGTATATTCATACATATGTGAATCTTCTTTGTTTTAAATCTCTGTTCGTTTGTCATTTCAAGGTTTTTTACCTTTATCGAAAAACGATACAATTCAACAGAAAGTAGCTGGTTCAGACAAAATCTTGATCTTTACTAAAATGTGCGATGAATACCCGATTGTCTATGATATCATTTGGGCATTATCATTCAATCAGGATATTCAACAACAACTTCGATCGAATACGTCATTTATGACTAAACTTGCTCATCTACCACAACAGTGCGACAATGAACAGATGCTCAAGATCAGACAAGGAATTCTCTGGAATCTAGAATTGCAACACGAGGATCGAATAACAACAGAAAACAATCAAGAAAACCGTTTCGATATTATGATAAGTTATTCACATAAAGATAAAGTCATTTGTCGACAGATCTATGATGAACTAATCAAAGCAGGATATCGAGTCTGGATTGATTTCGATCAAATGCATGGCAATGTCATGGATGCAATGGCACAAGCAATCGAACAATCAAATACGATTCTCATTTGTATGAGCGAACAATATCGACGAAGTAATTATTGTCGAGCTGAAGCACATTATGCATTTCAACGACAATTGAAAATCGTGCCTGTATTGGTACAGAAATACTATCATCCAGATAATTGGTTATTATTTCTTGTTGGTCAATTGCTTTATGTAGATTTTACAAAATATGAATTCGCTCGAGCTAGAGAAATGTTAATAAAAGAAATCGAAGCAACGGTCATAGACAAATCAAAAAAGGTAAATGTTCAATTAAAACAACAAGATGATGACGATGTTATTCTACCTGTTGTGCCGATATCTCCATTAGATTCTATTATTGAACTTAATCTACCCGAAAATATCCTTGAGTGGAATGAAACAGACGTACAAGATTGGCTGAGAAAACATAAATTTGTTCAAATGTGTCAATTACTTTCGCATTTTGATGGTCGAAGTCTCATCTATTTCGATGAAATACTAAAGGACGGTGATACACAAGAAATGATATCTTTGCTCAAAAGTGATGCAATTCGTCTAACAAATAGTCCGATTTCATTGATAGAATTGTGTCGTTTTCAATCGTTGATGTATCAACAAAGAAATCCTGTCGAAAATACTGTTTCTTCGAATCAATAATCATAAAATCAGAAAGAAAAAAAAGCGTGTCAAGATTTCGTTTGATTTTTCATTTGATTTTTTTATCTGTCACATGGTCATTAATGATTGATCATTAGAGCAAATAGAAAAGAGAGAAAATAAATATCGGTGAAAAATATGCGTACGTGCTCTAAGTGAATGTACCATTAGCTTTATTTTGAAAATATTATCGATAATCGAGACTATAATGAACGATAGTTTTGCTGAATTGATTTTAACACTTCAATTCCCTGTATCAACGAACGATGATCTATGGAAAATAAAACAAATATTGGATAACAAGAATTCTCAACAGGACGTATCATCATTCATTTCTGATTGCTATCAATCGATGCTCAAATTAGAACGTTGGATATGGCAATTGCTTAGTTCGAATGATCAGCAATGGATTGAACGAATAGATTGTATTGAACTATGTGAAACATTAGCATTATTCAATCGAAATCTAATTTTTTGTTATGATACAATCGATGCTGAAATAAAAGCTTGTCTGCTGATTCCCGAAAAAATCGAATGGATCAATCAAATATTCGAACATTTAGCTGCGATTACCGATCAGAATCATCGTTTTATTCGTCTTGTTAGCGATTGGTTTAATAATCTTGCATTTTTCCTACATGAAAATCCTGAATATGAATCAAATACACTTATTAGTTATATGATTCGTCGTATAGCATCGAATTATATTATGACTGAACAATATAAAATTTATTTAAATATTACTCAACAATCATTATCATCGACAGTTTATACAAACAAGCACATATTCTATATTAAAACTTGTTCAATACTACTGAGTTCGTATCTATTTGCTAAAGCTCAAGATTTTACCTATACAGCTGAAGAAATCATTCGACAATTAGGTCGTGATTATACTCAGATCATAATTTTACATACAACTACAATAAATTCCTGGAGTCCTGAATTACTTCACTGTATATCAGGTTTAATTCATCTGTTTTCTTCGTGTTGTTGGTGGGGAGGAGAAAAAGGCAATCAAGCAAAAGCGATTTTTCCAAATGAATCAGCTGTATGTAATTATATTGATGCGTTAATTCGAATTATCGAGTACAAACCATTGTATCTATGTATTGCAAATCATTTAGCTAATGATCAAAGAATGCTTCTCGATAGTACTCTATTTGCATTGGTGAATATTGCACAAAATCCCGATTTTATTTGGTATTTACGTTCGAAGCAATCATTACCGGATACACTCATGCTTATAACTGATACGTCGATTTGTGATCGAGTTGCATTGGGTATTTATATTGTCTTAGGAGAAATTCTAAATAATGATCGTTTGAAAGAATTGAAAATTTCTGATAGTGTCAGTAGTTTTTTCTTTAACATACTTCAGCATGCATGGGAACATCCATCGAAAAAATTCAAACAAGTACCTATATTTCAGCTGTTAAAAGGTAAATGAACAATTCATTTTTTTTGTCTGTCTATTTGATTTTATCTCTCAATTATTCAAAGGATTTGGTAGTTTATCAAAAATCGATGCCATACAGCAGAAAACAGCTGAAATGCATAAGGTTGAACTTTTTATCACCATGGTTGATCAATATCCGATTGTTTATGATATCATTTGGGCATTATCATTCAATCAGGATATTCAACAACAACTTCGTTCGAATACGTCATTTATGACTAAACTTGTTCATCTACCCAAACATTGCGATAATGAACTGATTCAGAAAACGATTCAAGGAATTCTCTGGAATTTAGAATCAAACCATGGAGAACGAAGACAATCATGTTATGGTACTGAAGAACGATTTGATCTTATGATAAGTTATTCACATAAAGATGAAATCATTTGTCGACAGATTTATGATGAACTAATCAAAGCAGGATATCGAATTTGGATTGATTTCGATCAAATGCATGGCAATGTCATGGATGCAATGGCACAAGCAATCGAACAATCAAATACGATTCTCATTTGTATGAGCGAACAATATCGACGAAGTAATTATTGTCGAGCTGAAGCACATTATGCATTTCAACGACAATTGAAAATCGTGCCTGTATTAATACAAGAACACTATCAACCTGATGGTTGGTTGTTATTTCTCGTTGGTCAATTGCTTTATGTAGATTTTACAAAATATGAATTTTCACAAGCTATAGACATGCTTATTCGAGAAGTCAAAGCACCGATTATCATTGACATTGGTCTGAGTTCTGTTTGTTCCATGGTATCTCAATTCGCGCCAATATCCACCAATCCAGATAATATTCTCGAATGGACTGAAAGACATGTTCAAGATTGGCTAGTAACTCATGGTTTATTGCAAATGTCTCATTTATTTGCGAATTTTAACGGTCAAAGTTTATTCTATATGAATGAATTAATCGAAAAAGGTGATTTACAACAAATAATCAATCTCCTTCAAGAAGATTGCATTCGAAGAACAAATCAAAGCCTATCTCTTGTTGAACTTGCACATTTTCGTGCGCTCTTCAATCAATACAAATCTTCATCGAAAAAATTGAAAAAGAAATCCTTTTTACGTTGTTTAATAATGTAACCATTGACATGAATAAAATCACATATCGATTTCGGTGTATATAATATATAAGCATCTATCAAAAATACCTTTGCCCTCAACATTCGTGACAGTATTTAATCATCCATAAAACTGATCGATGACAAAGCAATATAATACTGTTTACATGAAAGAAAAGAAAGAAAAAAAAGTGTTTTTTTTTATTCTCTCACTAACTACGTCTACGCATATATAGCTATACTTTCGTATAAGATACTACATAGTATTCAACGAATATGGACGAAAATCTCGAAGGACTTATCAATATAATAACAACAAATAAACCAATAACAAATGATATTCTATCGAAATTGACGAGTTACTTCGAACAAATCAATGGAAATTTACTCATCGAATATCTTGATAAAAATTTCGATCTATTATGTCGATTTGAACGTTGGTTGTGGGATAAATTTTGTGTTTTAAACGACGATTTGTTTCAACAATCGAATACATTCGATTTTCTCCAAACCATTGCTTTGTTTAATAAAAATTTAATCTTCGTCATTCCGGATGAATTCGATGCACAGAAAAAATTCTCTCTTCTTTTTCCCGATGATATCAATTCTATCGAACAAATTCTCGAACAAATTCAAAGTTCAACAAATGATAATGACCTCTATGTCTATGAAATTAGTCTTTGGTTCGATAATCTCGCATATTTCATCGATACATATACTCAATTTGTCGATTCACCAGTTGTTATTCAAATGAATTATTTATTTGCAATGAAATATTTCATGACCGACAAATATCGAGTCTATTTACTTGAAATACAAGAACAAAATTTTACGCCAACATATAAACAATCGTTTTATATTCGAACATGTTCGTTTGTTCTCAGCACATATTTCTTTTGTAAAAAACAATCATTTCCATATACAGCCGAAGATATGCTTCGATATTATTCGAAAGATTTTCTTAAATTTATTGAAAATCATTATTTAAATATATCATCATGGTCGAAAGACGTTCTTTCGTATGTAGCACATATTATGAATTTTCTTTTGGCTTGTTGTTGGTGGCGAGGTGATCCACAAAAACATGTTCATATAGTCATGTCAACTAAACAACAAGCTGAAAATAATATTTTACGATTAATACATATTCTCAATCATAGAATTTATCATGAACGAATCGAACCGTCTCGTTCGAACGATGAAACCATTCTCATTGATACAACAATAAGTTTTCTCTTACGTTTATTATTGATCTATGATTCGGTTTGTTTTATTCGAAAAAAAACGCATCTCGTCGATTTACTTTTACCAATAGCCGAAAAACCGATAAATATTCGACTTAGTCTACGTGCCTATGCACTTCTTGGCGAAATTTTATGCGATGATAAATTAAAAGATTTAAAAGTAGGTCAAAAACTCTATGAATATTATTTCTATATACTTGAAAATGCTTGGCAACATCCAGCACAAACATTTCATCGAGCAACTGTTTATCATTTACTTCGAGGTCTAACTAATCTCGCCAAAAACGATTGCATTCAACAAATTACAATTAATTTAAATAAAATTCCACTTTTAATCGAAATGTCGGATAAATATCCGGTTGCCTACGAAATCCTTTGGGCCCTTTCATTTAATCGTGATATTCAACAGCAACTTCGATCGAATCCAACATTTATGATGAATCTTCTGCATCTGAAACCTGAACTTGACAATGAACAAATGAGAAAAGTTGTGCACGGCATTCGATGGAATCTCGAAATAACTCATGATAATCCCGAACAATCGGATACTGATTCTGAACAAGTTCTATTCGATTTTATGATTAGTTATTCGCATAAAAATAAAAATTCTGTCAAACAAATCTACGATGCACTCATACAACACGGCTATCGAGTTTGGATCGATTTCGATAAGATGCATGGCAATGTTATGGATGCAATGGCACAAGCAATCGAACAATCGAAAATGGTTATTATCTGTATGAGTGAACAATATCGACGAAGTAATTATTGTCGAGCTGAAGCTTTCTATGCATTTCAACGGCAATTGAAAATCGTGCCTGTTCTCGTTGAGAAATATTACAAACCCGATGGTTGGCTGCTATTTCTTGTTGGACAATTATTATATGTCGATTTTACGAAACATGAATTTTCTCAAGCAATAGATATGTTATTCAAAGAAATTCACGGTTCAGATGGTGAACCAAAAGTCGATGATGCACCGGCTGATTCTGATCGTAACTCGAAAAGTGTTACAGCAACTCTGCCGAAAATATTGCCTTTACCAGCCATTGTTTCATCGAAACCATTGGACAATCTTTACGATTGGAGTTCTACCGATGTTCAAGAATGGCTGATCGAACAGAATCTCAATCAAATGGCTGTTCTCTTGCAAGGTTATGATGGCAAGAATTTAATCTATTTAAATAAATATTTAAAATATGGAGATTCGAAAGATGTTTTAAAATGTCTAGAAAACGATTCATCTCGACGAACAAATCAAATTTTATCATTAGTTGAACTTGCTCAATTGGACAGTTTACTTAGTGAACAACAAATTCAATCGATATCATCGCAGAAAATTAAGAAAAATAGAAATCAATGTGGGAAATTATGTAAACTGATGTGAATGGTTTATTTCTTTTTTTTTCTTCAAATAAAGAGAATAAAATAATACTTAATAATAATAATAATAATAGAAAAAGAGGAGAAAATCTGTTGGTTTTTACATTTGCTGAGTGGAATTACCGTTCCACGTACGTTTCTCTTCGTCGTCACTATCATCTTGCGTATTATGAAAACGACGAATAGTCGTGTTTTCGGTTGAATCCGTTCGAAAATTGTCTTTTCGAGTTGTTGTTGATGGTGCTGGTGATGATCGTTGTTGACGATGAGTATTCGTATTATTGTTTGTACGATTACCGAATAATTTCGAAAAAATCAATTGATAAATAAAATTGAATTGCATCATAAACCAAGCAAACATGACTGAAATCGATTGAAGAATATTATTTTGTGCATTAGTCATTGATGGGCTATTCGTATTTGTACGATTGATAACAAGTAAGACAGCTGTTGGAACAAGTTCGAGTTCTTTCAATGTATTGGGATTATCACGTTCAAGTGTAACACGTGTATGAGTCGTTCGAAGAATGAATGAACCATTCTGATATTGATCTGTCGGAAGAGTTTGCTGTAAATATTGGTAAACATTCGACATGTGATCATCGGAAGAGAAATCTTCGGTGAAAAATGAACCGTCGGTGAGACGAAACTGTAAACGTGAACGTGTGTAATTCACTTTGGGTATTGTGGGCGATGAAGGTGGAGAAGCCGGTTTGGGTTGTGCTTCTTCGTATTTTCGACGTTTTTCTTCTCGATCTTGTTGAATTTGTGCTTTTAATTTTTCTTGTAATTTCTGTTGTTCAATTCGATCACGTCGAAGTTCTTCGGCTTGTTGTCGAATTAATTCTTCTTGTTTTTTCTGTTTATCGAGTTGCATTTGTTGGCCAAGACGACGACGATTAATTTCATCTTCTTTTTCCTTTTCGTTGGCTTCTTCATCGCGTTTCTCGTGAAGTTCTTTTAATCGAGCACGAGCGTCGGCTACTTTTTCTTCGACACTTTTTTTCACCGGTTCGAAATTCTTCAAACATTCACCAAGAGTTTCATTGAGTTGATTTGCATCATCAATTTTCTCATCTAACATTTTCAAAACTTGACCGTTTTGCCCGTTAATAAAATAAATCGTCGGATAATTTTCTACTTTATAAATTGCAATGAACTGCTTGCACGCTTCGGTATCTTTGTCTAAACGAAGTGCAATAATATTTGATTGATTACTGGAATTCGACCAAACAGTTGACCATAATTGATTGAATTGTTCCGATTGTTCGGATTGATCACGAACGTAAACGATGAATAATGCTCGACGAGTTTTAGCTTCTCGTACAGCATCAACAACAGCACCTGAAAACCACGGTTCCATTGCTCGGTTATTTCTTTTTTTTCTTTTTGATTGAATGACGTGTCAATTTAGCGTCTAAAAACTAAACACGACACAAATCTATTCACTTCTTCTTATTTATTTATTCTCTTTCTCGTTTTTTCCTATTAGTAAATAGACAGAATCAAATAAGTTTCTTTCTTAACCAGAGGTCGCAAAGAGACAGAAAGAAAAAGATTTTTATTAGAAAATCGAGTAAGAACTTGTTGCACAAAGTGGAGTGTACAAACAGGCAAATTTCTACGTCATTCTACTAAAAAAAAATTTTACGAACAAATAAGCGCAAGAGATTATACAACAAGATGAACTATTTTGATTAGACATTTGCTTGCCATTGCCAATTGAATAGAATAATACAAAAGAATAATCCGACTAATGATAGACGAAGGTTCGAACTTCCATTGCAACCATCTTTATTATCACATTGACAATACCACATTTTCGTTTTCCATGTGCCAACACGTTCAATACAATCACGACCTTGTTTTCGACTAACACGACCACGTATTGCACATCCACGCATGAAATATCGCACACCATCGCCAACTTAAATTAAGAATTTCATAGATTTCATGTTGTTTTTTTTTTCGTTTTTTCTATTTCATCCTACCTTCCCACATATATTTTCGACACATTGTCGCATTGACCATGCCGACTTGTCCGCAATCTTTCAAGAAAATTGTATCATTTTGAAATGGATCTCGACATTTCTGATCTGGTTCTTTGCAAACATAGCATTTTATTGATACAACTAGAAAAAGATCGACGAGTTTAATTCGATTTCTTGAATTGAATTCTTTTTTTTTGTTCAACTACCTGATAAAGCGTAAAATGCCAAAATAACAAACGAACAATAGAATAGCAAATATTTCATAACAGCTTCGTTTTGCAACTACGAAATTCTCTTGTCACTTTCTCGAATCGAACTTCATACAAATAAACAATACAAAATTCTCTCCTCCAATTGAATTTTTTTCAATGACCTCTATCTCAACTAGGTGTACAGTTTTTTTTTTGGTGCGTGTATGTGTGTGCTAAGGTAAGATGAAATACGAACGAACGAACGAACGAGCAAAAGGAGAAAGAAAGAAAAAGAAGGAGAGAGAGAGAGAGAAAAGAAAAAAGAATACACACATATACAATATTGACTCAATGGATGGGCTAAATGTCCTGTATTCTTGTTATTTTTTTCTACTTCTTAATTTAGAAATATAAAAACAAAAACACAAACGAACTGATGATAACTCGACAGTTAATTTTACTTGCTCAACGAAATATATCGTCGACATTTCTTGCACGTTTATCAACCTATCCCAAAATCGGACAATTAGCACCGAATTTTCAGGGTCAAGCAGTTATTAATGGACATTTCAAAAAAATCAAACTCGCTGATTATCGTGGCAAATATGTCGTCTTATTTTTCTATCCATTAGATTTTACATTTGTTTGTCCGACTGAAATCATCGGTTTCAACGAACGATTGAGTGAATTCAGTCAACTGAATACACAAATTATTGGCTGCAGTACAGATTCTATACATAGTCATTTAGGTAGATTTTTGGCACGATCAAATCGTATTGATTTATTCTCCTGTTTCTTTTTTCTTAGCTTGGATTAATACAGCACGAAATCAAGGAGGCCTCGGTGGTCTTAATTATCCGTTACTAAGTGATTTTTCGAAAGAAATTAGTCGACGTTATGGAGTTTTTATTGAGGATAACGGTGGTATAGCCTTACGTGGTTTATTTATTATTGATAGAGATCAAATATTAAGACAAATTACAGTTAATGATTTACCAGTTGGTCGATCTGTTGATGAAACCTTACGGTTAATTCGAGCTTTTCAATATGTTGAAAAGTATGGTGAAGTATGTCCAGCTGATTGGAACGAAAAAAGCAATCCGAATACAATAAAACCGAATCCGATTGAGTCGAAAGAATATTTTGAAAAGCAAAATTAATTGTTTATTTTCATCTTTGTTTTTCGTCTACATCTAGTTTATCTTGTAGATATTTATCTTTTTGTTGTTGTGTATGTTCTCTTGATAAAGAATATCATTTGGTAAGAAACATAAATCTACAATGGAAGCCTACGGTCGTTATGATTTTAATGCAACGGCCAATGATGAACTTAGTTTTCAAAAAGGAGCCGTACTTAAAGTAAATAGTTTATTTTTAGAAATTGAAATGACAAAAAAAAACACTTTGTTTTTCAATAGATTCTCAACACTGAAGAAGATATGAATTGGTACAAAGCTGAATACAAAGGACAAGAAGGATATGTTCCTAAGACTTACATCGAAATGGTTCCTAATCCGTATAAAACACTAGATTTGTTGTTGTTTTAAAAATTTCGAATTTCTTATTTAGTTGGTTTTACGGAACAATAAGTCGTGCAGATGCCGAACAAATCATCTTACGAAAAGATGGCAATTCTCAACGATATGTTCATTCCGATGGTGCTTTTCTTCTCCGTATGTGTGAATCGTCTCCGGGTGAATTTTCTTTATCTGTCAAGTAAAACAAACTCACCAATATCACGTCTCTTTTTTCTGAATTTCCATTTTAATTTCCCATAGATTTCAAGATCAGGCACAACACTTTAAAATCTTAAGAGATAATATGGGTAAATATTTCTTATGGACTGTTAAATTCGATTCAATCAATCAATTAATCGAATATCATCGAACAACATCAGTTAATCGAGGACAAAATATACTTCTTAAAGATATGAACACACCGAATCCATCTGAACAACAGACACAGTCATATGTAAGCGAAGAGAAAACGAAGTTTTTATTTTGTTATTATTTTTTCTTCTTTCAATTAAGAACAATCAAACTCAACGAACTGCACAGAACTCTTCAAATCAAAATCGTTCAGTATCTCCACCTGCTCAATCATCTGTTAATAATCAAAATTATGTTGCTGCTTATGATTTTCAACCGCAAGAAGAAGGTGAAATCGAATTGAAACGTGGTGATCCCATTCGAATGTTAGATCAAAGTGATTCCAATTGGTGGAAGGGCGAAGTTCGAGGAAATATTGGCTTATTTCCTGCAACATATGTTCGACCGTTATAAATAAACGAACAGTGTTTTCTTATTTCTTCGTTTTTGTTTTCTTGTGTTTTTTCTTCATCAACTTCGAGCCAAAAATCGTATCAAAAATGTGAGATAAGAGACACACATTACTATGACGTTCTTTAAATTCCTGTCTTTTTGTTCTCTCTCTCTCTCTCTCTCTCTCTTTCTCGATAACATTTGCTATGCATATGTTTTAGTTGAATTAGTACTTCAATACTAATAAATTTTCGTTTGTTTGCATGTATATATACATAATATTCTTTTTCTGTTCTGTTCTGTTCTTGAAATCAGATAGTTTGGTGCTCTTTCTTGTAGGAAAAAAACCTGTTCGTTTCTTTTTTTAGCGATGAAAGCTTATATCTAATAAAAATAAAATGCCAACCAATTAGAATCAAATCAAAAATGAAAGGAAAAAAGAACACGAAATGCTAATTCATTGATATATTTGAAAAGACGAAAAAGGTGGTCTCAGTATGTCATCGAAATCGAATTCCATTTCGCTTGAACTTCTGCCGCATCATATTGAACCAACATATCCAATACATATTTATTTGTAAGACAGACAGATTCATATCTTTTTGTGTTTTATATTGAGTGTACTTGTGAAGTTGTAAAATTTATAATTTCGATTAGCATTTTTTGTCGAAAGGATATCGTAGAAATGTAATTGAAATTTTTATTGATAAGTTTTCGAAGAGGCGAAGGAGGGAGAACAAAAAAAAGCTTACGACACTCGGTATTCCCAGGCGGTCACCCATCCAAGTACTAACCGAGCCCGACGTTGCTTAACTTCAGTGATCGGACGAGAACTGGTGTATTCAACGTGGTATGGCCGTAAGCATCTATTGTTGATTGTAGTTTGTATTTAGATACGATGCAACGACCTATATCGAACTTCGATATCGGACTGTTCATGAATTGCCACGAAATCTTAATCAATTATCGAACGGAAGAAATATGTGGGTCGAAATAACAACGAAAAATCTCGATTCTATACGTGATATATTGGCTTTTTTCGATGTACATCCATTTGTTCTCGAAGATGTATCAATAACAGAACAACGAATGAAAATTTCAACTTTACAAGATGATATTTATCTTCTATTAGATTTAATCTATCTGGATGTTATTCATCATGTTATTGAACAACAAAAAATTCGTTTATATTTACGAGCAAATTCTTTAATTACAATACAAGAATATCGAACACCGAGATTATTTTCTGAGATTAAATATCGTCTACAAAAGAAACCAATGCCACAATCGAAAGGTCGATTAAAAAATATGAAAATCGACTATCTCTTCTATTGTTTATTAAATGTAATTATTGAAAGTTATGTTGATTTATTAGAATCAATTCTACATGAAACTGAACGTCTCGATAAAGAATTAATGTTTTCAACGAATTCAACTATCGATACATTAAATGTTGAAACATTAAAATCAATGTTTCATATCAAACATGAATTACTTCATTTCAAAATTGTCTGCGGACCATTGAAAGATATTATGATTAAACTGCAGAAAACACGAGAAACAGTCGTACCTGTACGACAGCGACCCGCATTGAGACAGTGTCGGCGTCGATTGAAACGACGTCGAGCTGTTGCTAATTATAATCATTCGCATACAAACCGAAAAATAAATTCAACCGGTGAAGATGATGATGAATATATACCCGATGATGGTGTTCTTGTATTGAATGATTATATTTATAAATATTTTAAACGTCTTCAAGATCATGCTGTTCAATTAAATGACACAATTGATTCCTACTCAGATATAATTACATCTCTGATTGATTTTTATATGGTTTTAGATGGAGATATAATTAATGATACGATGCATACATTAACAATAATGTCATGTATATTTATGCCATTGAATTTTCTTTCGAGTTTGAGTTCAATGAATTACAAATATATGTTTCAAATACGACGGACATACGGATATTTTGTTCAACTTAGTTTGATGGGATTTATTGGCATAATTATGATTATTGTTTTTAAACTACAAAAATTATTCTAACTTGATTTGAACTGAAATAAAGAGCATTACAAAGGTCGTTTTGTAATCTGAGATCTGATAACCTTTTTTGCTTGTAAATAACGTGGTATTCGTTATCTATGTTGATTTACGAGAATAAAAAAAGCTTACGACACTCGGTATTCCCAGGCGGTCACCCATCCAAGTACTAACCGAGCCCGACGTTGCTTAACTTCAGTGATCGGACGAGAACTGGTGTATTCAACGTGGTATGGCCGTAAGCGT
>Ga0209930_1000680_pt1 | contig 71035 bp, 66 predicted proteins | sample ThiBiot_500_biof_2_FD_183948 | JGI IMG/M metagenome (GOLD analysis project Ga0209930, IMG submission 183948) | Wastewater bioreactor microbial communities from Cape Town, South Africa - Thiocy_cont_500_biof (SPAdes) | ecosystem: Engineered > Bioreactor > Thiocyanate-remediating >...
CCGCCGCAAAAACGGTGGGTTTTGTTGTTTTATCTCCATTTACAACGGCTTGCCCCAACGTCCATTCGATAGTCGTGCGCAGTTCGCCGTGCAAAGTGGCGTGAATTTCGCCCGGTTCGGGGCCGGGAGTGAGAACGATCTTCTCGATCAGGGCGCGCAGCGCCTCCGATGCTTCCCGCGGTTCTTCTTTCCGGTTGAGCGCCTTCGTCAGCGCCGCGACCTTCTTCGCATGGATTGCGGAGGCGCTCGGCAGAATGTCCGGCGTGTCGGTTGGCGCATCCGCGAAAAAAGGCGCTCAACTCCTCCTTGCGTGCGTCCAGCCCTGTCATCTTGTCCTTCATCGACGGATGATACATGCCGTCAGCGGTGGCCTCGACGATCTGCGCATGGCTTTTTCGAAGCGAAACGATTCCCCTCCGCCCGGCAAGTCGTCCGAAGCCGGTCCATGTGGGTCGGGATGATGTGCGTTATAGAACTCGACGATCTTGAAGCCGCATCGGTTCACGTAAAAGTGGATATTTCGCTTCTCGAAGTATGGCGTGATGGCGCGCCAGACACGCGTTTGCGGATATCGCGCTTCGATGGCGGCCCAAGCTTTCCGGCCAATTCCTGACCCTTGTTGATCCGGTTTGATGAAAAACAGATCGAGAGAGTTTTCATTCGTTGTGGGGTTTATCGTTAGAACGCACCCGCCCACATGCTCCTTGTTGCGCAATATGCGCAGGACCACGCTGTTGGGCGCTGACATGGCTCGATCGAGATCGCTGTCAGCCGGGATCGGTCCGTCATGTAATGGGCCATATTCCGCGACTACCGCTTCAGAAAAGGCGGTTTGCAACTCGCGTTTGAAAGTCGCGTGATCGGCGGGGTCAGCTTCCGCCAGTGAAATAGCTGCGTTTGTCATCGATGCGCTTGTAAACTCGATGGTGACTGTTTTGCGGCGCCGTGCGCTGAGTCAGACGTACGCCGGCGGATGACCACCTTGCGCGAGCGCGACTCTGACCGCGGCTTCCACCGCCGGACGCACCAACGCTCTGATCCCTTCCCGATATTGCTCTGTTGAGCTCTCCCAGGTCAGGAACTTCTTTTCCCGGTGGGCGTCATGGAAGGCTTTGGCCCCGGCCTCGATCGCGGCTGTCAGGAGGGAGGCGGTCGGCATAGATGAAATCCCCCAATTCCGGACGGACTATAGCTCCGGGAGAGAGCGGCGTCAGCCGGGCGGCCTTGGGAAGGTCAGGATTGCTCGGCGCCCGGCAAGAAAGGGAAGGGCGGGTCCGCAGGTTCCAGCGATCCCTATCCGACCCTGCCGAGACGGTCGCTGTTCGTGGATGCGTGAGAGACAGGCAGGCAGCTAGGTGCAGGAAGCCCCCGCCGGCGATGCGAGCGCGGCACAAAAAATAGGGCCGTCGCGCATATTTGGGCAGCGGCGCGCAAAAAGACGTAGCGGCGCGCGTCCCTCGCGTCGTCCTGTTCTACCGGGGAGAGCTTCGGCAGTTCCTCGCCAGACGGCTCAAGGAAGCCGGGCCGCAGACCAGCCGGCAACTTGCGCTGGCCTTGGTCCAGATGGAGGGCAAGACGCCCGCGACCGGCGAATGATGAATGACGTGGTTCGCCGGATCGAGAAAGGAGCTGCGGCAGATGCGGAACGTGGGGATGACTGCCCGTTCACCGGGAAAGACGCGCTGCGATTTTTTGTGGCGGGCGGAACCGAGCCTGATAGGGCTATCGGGAGCAAGGGCTGCAATTAGGCGATCCTAGCCATGGGATTACAGAACTAAAAAGGCGATCAGTTAAGCCTGTGAAATTGTTAATACTTTCTTAAAACCGCAGACCATGTTTTTCTGGTAAGTCAATACCAAAGGGCGCGGCAAATCGTCGCAAATGCGAGAACATACTGCGAACATTCGCGCGTGCTACTATATTAAGTTATAGAATCACGCAATATCTGTAGGTCAAGATGAGTTCGCCAATCCCTACCAGAGCTAATAAAGCTGCGATCTCAGCGCATGCTGAGGTAGTTGCGCGGCATCTTAACTTCAAACCGGGCGATTCGATTGAAGCCTTGGTGGCGAAGTTGGGCGGGCGGATCGATTACAGGGACCAAGTTGGCGATCGACTTCCCGAGTCCATGATTGTCCGGGGGCAAACTGATTTCACAATCTTTTTGCCTTGGATCACAAGTGCGGAGCGTGATCGCTTTACGATTGCGCACGAGCTTGGGCACCTGTTTTTGCACTATCCCATTGCTCGGCAAGTTCATCCGAATGTGGAAATGATCGCAACTCGTTGGGTTGATGAGTCCAACGAGGACCAGCGTCGAGCAGAGTGGGAGGCGAATTGGTTCGCCGGGGCATTCCTAATGCCGGCGGAGTTGTTTTCGCATAAGTACCGCGAAAACCCTGCGACAGTGCCTGTTTACTTTGGCGTAAGCCCGAAAGCCGCGCAAATCAGAGCTAAGACACTTGGACTTGCAACCTAGGTGCCCCGAATACCGCGTCCGCCTTTTTATGTCTGTCGACCTTGTAGGCTCTACAGCATTTAAGGCGGCATCAGGCGGGGAGACAGCACCCGGCACCCCTCTCGCTCGTTGGATTATTAGAACACGTCACTTTTATCGAACCTTCCCGACAATCTATTTGCGCCGGTATGGCGACGAGGTGGGGTCAGAAGAGCTTGCATGTTATAAGGAAATGGTCCCCCGCCTGTGGAAAACGATCGGAGACGAAATCATTTTCTGCTGTCGGGTTCTAAGTGTTACGCATGCCGCGTGCGCTGTAATGGCCTTTGTAAAAACCCTTAAAGAGTATGGCGATACACTTGATGGCTTCGGGCCGGGGCTAGATGTGAAAGGCTGCGCGTGGGTGGCAGCATTTCCTGCACCCAATCTCACAGTCCGCATTCCCACAGACGGCAGCTATCAGCCATCGGACGCAACAACTGATAACCGCCTGCCAGATGAAAATGACGAAGCTCGTGCAGATTCTTACCCTCACAACTTTGATTTTCTCGGGAAAAATTTGGACTCTGGATTTCGCATGTCGAAGTATTCAGCTTCGGACAGGCTATCAGTTTCAGCGGAACTAGCCTTTATTTTATGCGAAGCAGCTCACCACGATCATTTCTCTGCCAGTTTCATGTACCATGGGAGAGAATCGTTGAAGGGTGTAATCAAAGAGCGGCCTTATCCCATTGTGACAGTAGACACAGAGCGTAGCACGCGCCGGAAAGAGATAGTTGAATTTGAACGAGCTGTTACTAGATCTGTTGATGCCAGGCCTCTACAGCTCAAGAACTTCCTCAGTAGCTTTATGGACGACGCGGGAATTGAGAAGCCGGCACTGCCGATGACCCTAGAATCTGCGCGCGAAAAGCCGAATCTCCCGAAGTCGTATCAAGATTTCAAAGATGCGTGGCAAAAGGGTTTGGAAAGCGAGAAGAAACTGACTGAGGTTGAGCAGATATCCGCTGACTCTCAAGATGACGGAACCCAAGCTCTTCCTGACACGCTACAGCAGGCGCTAAAGCAGGCCGTCAGTGTTGCGAACGCTGCCAATAACCCTTCAACAACCGCGAAACAGGATGCGTCAGAGACGCGGCCATAACCTGCAAGAACTGCTCGCCGTTGCTGATGCGGCGGTTATCTTCGCGCCACGCCATTTCTGACGCATAGGCCGCGAGATAGCGACCGCTGATGTGATGATGCGCGCCGATCTCAGCGCGGCGCAGGCGCGAGAAGAATGACTCCGCCATTGGTGCCAGCCCCGCCATCTGAATAGGCGTGCTCATAAATGACGCGCTTCGCCTTTGACTAAGGCAGCTGCCTATGTGCCGGGCCCCTAAACCCCAATCCTGTTATACACTCCCCTAACGACGGCGATGATCTCCACGGCGTGGCCGTCGTCGGCGTCGAAGGTCATCACGGCCCGCTAGCCCCGCCCAGCGGGGCTTTTTATTGGGGGTTACGCGGAACGAAGCGGGATCAGCACAGACGGAAGTCTGTGGTTTCGTTCAAATCCTGCCCCCGCAACCAAACTTCTGAAAAACAAAGCCGCCCTTCTGGGCGGTTTGTTTTGCGCGCGTCGCGTCAGGCCATTGGGCGTCATTCCGCGCAAAAAAAGCCGCCCCGGCGAGGCGGCTTGCAACATTCAGATAACGGGCGCCTGACGATCAGCGAACCATCGAGGGCTGGCCCTTGCGCTTGCGGTATCCGGCGAAGCCGAGCCCCGCGAAGCCGATCAGCATCATCGCCCAGGTCGCAGGTTCGGGAACGCCGCTCGCAACAACCGTGGTCGTGTCGCGCTCGGTCGCCACGATCGCGCCGTCGACGGCAGCGTTGATGGTCATGTCGTGGACGCCGGCGGGCATACTTTTGAAAGTGACGTCGAAGCCGTAGCCGCCCGAAGCGGACCCGTGTTGACCGCCCTGTGACGCCATGCCCGACGCGAAATTCTCAAGGCCCGCGGCCCAGCCGTCGAGGGTCTGCTCCAAGTCGGGAGAGCCCGACTGCGAGCGCCAGGCGGACGCCGCATATGGCTGGAACTGGCTCAGGGAACCAACGTCGTCCCGCAGCTTGATGATATATCCAGCCTGCGCCCCGCTCGCCCAGGCGCCCGCCGCCATCACAGTCGCGGCCACCCATGCCCTCAGGCTCATCACCGGTCTCCAGTTCATTCCCGACCATTGCCCCGCTTAAGCGGTCTGGTCAAATGGAGCGCGGTTTTTAAACGGACGCTTAACCATGCGGATCGGCATCAGGGTTAAATTCCGGGCGCTTTCGGGGTCCTATCGGCCCATATCGGCCGTTCCGAACCTCGGCGCGGTCCGGAAAGCCTTTTTTCCGGCCGCAGCCCTCACCGCCTGAGCGCGTTAACGATCGCATCGGCGAAAACCTGCGCCCCCAGCACAATGTCGTCGTCGGAGGTGTTTTCGCTCCAGTGATGGCTGATCCCATTGATCGAGGGGACGAACATCATCGCGGTCGGCAGTTTCGGGGCGAGCCACTGCGCGTCATGGCCGGCGCCCGAGGGCATGCGGATGTGCCGGCCCGGCGCGCTCTTTTCGGCGGCCGCGTCGAGCGCCGCCTGAAGCCCTTCGTCCATGCTGGCCGGCTTGGAGGCGCTCAGCCTTTCGAGCGCAACCTCGCAGCGGCCCTCGCGCCCGGCCCGCGCGATCTCCTCGCGCAGCGCGGCCTCCATCCGCTCCAGAACGGCCGGGTCGGCGTCGCGGAACTGGAACAGCGCCTCCGCCTTTCCGGGAATGATGCTCTTCTCGCCCGGCTCCAGCGTGACGCGGCCCGTCGTCCAGACCGAGCGCTCGCCCGCCGCTTGGGCGAGGCGGGCGTCTATCGCCGCAAGCAGCCTGATCATCTCGCGGCCGGCGTCGCGGCGGCGCTTCATCGAGGTCGTGCCGGCGTGGTTCTGTTCGCCGGTCACGGTGATGCGATACTGCCAGATCGCGACGATCGCGGTCACCACGCCGATCGCCCCGCCGCCGCTCTCCAGCGTATCGCCCTGCTCGATATGCGCCTCGAAAAACGCGGCGTAGCGGGACGGATCGATCAGAAAGCGGGGCCGGCCGCTCCAGCCCGCCTTCGCCAGCCCCTCGCGCATGGTCATGCCCGTGGCGCGGTCGGCGGCATCGTCGATCTCCTTCTCGTCGAGCAGCCCCACGAAAGAACGGCTGCCGAGGAAGCTGCCGAAATGGCCCTCCTCATCGCAGAACACGACCACATCGACGCCGAGATCGGCGGTCGCCGGGTCCTCGGCGATGGCGCGCGCCGCCTCCAGCGCATAAACGCAGCCGAGCGCCCCATCGAGCCAGCCGGAATAGTTCTGGCTTTCGAGATGGGAGCCCGACAGCGCCTTCTTTCCGTTCGTGCGGCTGCGCCCGAGAATGTTGGCGACGCCGTCGATCTCGGCGTCCAGCCCCGCCTCGCGCAGGCGGTTCGCGAACCATTCGCGCGCCGCGACATCCGGTTCGGAGAGGGTGGGCCGATGCACGCCGGTCTTGTAGGCGCCGAAGCTCCTCAGTGTGCGCAGGTCGGACAGGACGCGGTCTTTGTTGATGCGGGGCATCGGGTCAGTCTCTTCGCTTGGCGGACCGGCAAAGGGGTAAGGCGCCGCGCCGCCTTTCCCAAGCGCAAAAGCCGAGGCCGCCCGGCGGGCCGTTGCTTGCCAAGCGCCGCCAGGGTCCGCATCAAGCGGCATGACGTTGTACGATCTGAAGCCGCGCTTCCAGGCTCTCCTGCGGCCGCTGGCGGCTTTGCTCGCGCGGGCCGGAGCGACAGCCAATCAGGTCACGCTGACGGCGGCGGCGCTGTCGGTTGCGCTGGGCGCAGCGCTTTGCGCGTGGCCGCATCGGCGCGCGCTGTTCCTGCTGCTGCCGGCGTGGCTTCTGGCGCGCATGGCGCTCAATGCGATCGACGGCATGCTGGCGCGCGAGTTCGGCCAGAAGAGCCGGCTCGGCGGCTATCTGAACGAATTGTGCGACGTGGTTTCGGACGCGGCCCTGATCGCGCCCTTCGCTTTCGTGGCGCCGTTCAGCGCGGCATGGACAGCCGTTGTAATCGGTCTTGCCGCGCTCAGCGAATATGCCGGCGTCATGGGGCCTCTCGTCGGCGCCTCGCGCCGCTATGACGGACCTTTCGGCAAAAGCGACCGGGCCCTTGTCTTCGGCGCGCTGGGCGCATGGATCGGGCTCGGGCTGCCGACGCCGGATGGTCTGTCATGGCTCATGCCGCTCGCGGCGGCGCTGCTGGCGGCGACCGTCGTCAACCGTGTGCGTCGCGGGCTCGGGGAGCCTTGACGAGGTGCGTCGGCGCACGTCCCATCGCGGGCGGAAGGATTAGCCGCCCGCAACCGCATATTTTCCGCCTTCAGCCCGGACATCGCCGTGACGCGCGCCTGTGACGAACGCCGTTTTTCAACCCATGACGGGGTCGAACTGTTCTATCGCCATTGGCCGGCGCTCTCTTCGACGCCGCGCGGCGCGGTCATGCTGTTTCATCGCGGCCATGAGCATGGCGGCCGCATGGCTCATCTCGTCGACGAATTCGACTTGCCGGACTTCGCCTTCTACGCCTGGGACGCGCGCGGGCATGGCCGTTCGCCCGGCGCGCGCGGCTATTCGCCCTCCTTCGCCGACAGCGTGCGCGACGTGCAGACATTCGTGGATCATATCGCCGCGACCGACGGCGTCGCCGTGGAGGACATGGCGTTCGTCGCCCAGTCGGTCGGCGCTGTTCTCATTTCCGCATGGGCGCATGATTATGCGCCGAAAGCGCGCGCGCTGGCGCTGGCGTCGCCAGCTTTTTCCGTGAAGCTCTACGCGCCTTTCGCGCGGCAGGGTTTGCGGCTGATGCAGAAGCTGCGCGGAAATTTCTTCGTCAATTCGTACGTCAAGGCGCGCTTTCTCACGCATGATCCGGAACGGCGCGCGAGCTATGATTCCGATCCGCTGATCTCGCGGCCGATCTCGGTCAATATCCTGCTCGATCTCTATCAAGCGGCGGAGCGCGTCGTGACGGATGCGCGCGCGATCACGATTCCCACGCAGCTTCTTATTTCAGGCTCCGATTTCGTCGTGCGCCACGGGCCGCAACACACATTCTTCGTCAATCTCGGCGCGTCGATCAAGGAACGCCATGTATTGCCGGGGTTTTTTCATGACACGCTCGGCGAACTCGGCCGCGGCGCCGCGATCGCGCCGGCAAGGCGATTCATCCTCGAACGGTTCGCGGAGCCGCCTTGCGCGCCGGACCTCACGACAGCCGATCGCCTCGGCCATACGCGGGACGAGGCCGACAGGCTCGCGTCGCCGCTGCCGCTTCTCTCTCCGCGCGGCCTCTACTGGGCAGGGTATCGCGTCAATGTGAGGCTCGGCGCGCTGTGGTCGGAAGGGCTTGCGCTTGGCCGCCGGACGGGTTTCGATTCAGGCTCCACGCTTGACTACGTCTACCGCAACGAGGCGAAAGGCCTCGGCCCGGTCGGGCGCATGGTCGACCGAACCTATCTCGACGCGGTCGGCTGGCGCGGCATCCGCCAGCGCAAGATCCATGTCGAAGAGCTGATAAGACTGGCGCTCGATCGCCTCAAGACGGCGGGCCAGCCGCGCCGCGTCATCGACATCGCCGCCGGTCATGGCCGTTACGTTCTGGAGGCGCTGACGGAAGACGTGGAGATTCCTGACTCGATTCTGCTGCGCGACTATTCCGATCTCAATGTCGAAGCCGGACGCCGACTGATCGCTGAAAAGAACCTTGGCGCGGTCGCGCGCTTCGAGAAAGCCGATGCGTTCGATCGCGACTCCATCGCCAACGTCGATCCCAAGCCGACGCTTGGCGTCGTTTCCGGGCTCTATGAACTGTTTCCCGACAACGCCCTGCTGCGCCATTCGCTGAACGGATTGGCCGCCGCCATCCCTGCGGGAGGCTATCTGGTCTATACGGGACAGCCCTGGCACCCGCAGATCGAGATGATCGCGCGCGCCCTCACCTCGCATCGGCAGGGGCAGGCCTGGGTGATGCGCCGCCGCACGCAGCAGGAGATGGATCAGCTCGTCGCGGCGGCCGGCTTCCGCAAAATCACGCAACGCATCGACGAATGGGGCGTCTTCACGGTGTCGCTCGCCGTCCGTGATGACACGGCGCCGCGCGCATGAGCGCGCCTGCGCCCTCATCGGACGAGGAACGCCCACTGGGACGGGCGTTTCTCGCGCTCGCGGCGCTTGGCGCATTCTTCTATGCGAGCTATGGATTCTCGAACTGGGCCGCCGGCCAGCGCGCGCATGTTCCTTCGGTCGCGTTCGACTGGGAGCGCGCAATCCCGTTCATGGCCTGGACGATCGTTCCGTACTGGACGACCAATCTTTTCTATGGCGGATCGCTGCTTCTAGCCCGCACGCGCGCCGAGCTCGGGATGCAGGCGCGGCGGCTTCTCACGGCGCAGATCATCGCCGTCCTGTGTTTCATCGTTTTCCCGCTGCGATTCACATGGCCCAGGCCGGTCTCGACCGGCGCCTTCAGTTTCTTTTACGACGCGCTCGGCGCCTTCGATCTGCCGTTCAACCAGGCTCCGTCGCTGCATGTGGCGCTGACCGTCATCTTCATCGCTTTCTATCAGCGTCTTCTGCCGCGCTGGGCCTTCGCGCTTTTCCTCGGCTGGTCGGCGCTGGTGATCGTCTCGACGCTGACGAGCTGGCAGCATCATTTCATCGACCTTCCTCTCGGCGCGCTGCTCGGCCTGTTCTGCGTCTGGCTGTGGCGCGCCGACGGATCATGCGCGCTGGCGACATGGCGGTTGACGCGCGAACCGCGCCGCAAGCTTCTCGCCCTGCGTTATGCGAAGGCGGCGGCGATTCTTGCTCTGTCTTCCACGCTGTTTGGCGGCGCATGGCTGTGGCTGCTATGGCCGGCCTTCGCGCTTCTCGCGACGGCGCTGGCCTATCTCGGTTTCGGACCGGAGCTTTTCCAGAAAAGCGAAGACGGCCGCATCGCCTGGCCCGTTCGCATCGCGCTCGCGCCCTATCTTATTGGCGCATGGCTGAATTCGCGATGGTGGACGCGTCGCGAACCGACGAGCGTGATGATCGCCGATGGTGTTTCCCTCGGGCGTTTTCCGTCGGCCGTCGATGCGCGGGCCTTCGCCTGCGTTGTCGATCTGACCTGCGAGTTCTCGCGCCCATCTTCTTCAGGGCGCTGGATCGCTGTTCCGATGCTCGATCTCGTATCCCCCGGCGCCGAGCGTCTGCGCGATGCGGCGCGCGCGATCGAAGAGGCGCGGCTGGCCGGACCCACCCTCGTCTGCTGCGCTCTCGGTTATGGCCGGAGCGTCGCTGCGGCGGCGGTGTGGCTGACGCAGACCGGCCGCGCCGCCGATAAGGAGACCGCGCTCCGGATGCTGAAAGAAAAGCGCGAACGCATGGTTTTGAAAGAAGACCAGCTTCTATCCGTCGCCGAGGCGATCCGTGCCGACGCCGCCTGATCATTCGCGCGACGATGGCTGGATCGGGCTCGTCGCCGCGGCGGCGCTCAAGCGCGGCGCTCTAATTCATCGCGCATCGATGCTGATGACGGGCGTCTCGCTGATCGTCCTGTTGTGCGCAACCATGGGCGCCGCGCATGGCCAGGCGGGCGCGCTTCTCGCCGCGGTCGCGCTTCTGTGCGGGGCTGCCGAATTCGGTCTCGCCGCGCGCGTCGCATTCGACGCCGACCTGTTCGCCGCTCTCGCGCGCGACGGCGATCTTCCCGGATTCGACAGGGCGATGACAGGTCTTTCGCTCATGCCCGTGACGAAAGCGGGACGGCCCATGGAGGCGCGCGCGAAGGGCGCGCTGCGGCTTCTGAAGCGTCAGGCTTTCGTCCTTGCGGCGCAGGGCGCGGCGCTTTTCGTGTCGCTGCTTCTCTTAACGGTTCGCGCGCCGACATGAGCCTTCTCACGTATATGGCGGCGCGGCTGTTTGCGATGGGCGCCGTCGGCCTTGCGCGATTCGTCACCGGCGTGCGGCCGGACTGGCGCGGCTGCCAGCCGCAGGCGAAGCAGCGCGTCTATTTCGCCAATCACGCCAGCCACGGCGATTTCGTGCTGATCTGGACCGTTCTGCCGAACGCGCTGCGGGCCGCGACCCGGCCCGTCGCGGCGCAGGACTACTGGGGCGGCGACGGCCTGCGCGGCTTCATCGGCCGCGCGGTGTTCAACGCCGTCCTGATCGAACGCATTCCGTCACAGGACAAGCCGCATCCGCTCGACGTGATCAAGAAGGCGCTGGCCGAGGGCTGCTCGCTGATCCTCTTTCCGGAAGGCACGCGCAATATGGGCGATGCGCCGCTGCTGCCGTTCAAGAGCGGCCTCTATCATCTCGCCAGCGCGCGGCCCGAGGCGGAGTTCGTGCCCGTGTGGATCGACAATCTGTCGCGGGTGATGCCGAAGGGACATTTCCTGCCTATCCCGCTGCTGTGCAGCGTGACCTTCGGCGCGCCGATGACGCTGCGCGCCGGGGAGAGTAAGGATGTTTTTCTCGCGCGCGCCCGCGCTGCGCTTCTCGCGCTGAAGCCGAACGGAGTCTGCGCGTGATCCAGCCGCAGGAAATGATCTGGCTATCGCTCGGCGTCGCCGGCGTGCTGATCGTCGCAACCGCGATCGGGCAGGGGCTGGCGCGGCGCGACGGCGCGAATCCCGTCATCGAGAATCTGAACCAGCGCATTTTCGCCTGGTGGGTGATGGTCGGGCTGCTCGCGATCGCGTTCCTGTTCGGCAAAGGCGGCGTCACGCTGCTGTTCGCGTTCGCGTCGTTTTCTGCGCTGCGCGAATTCCTGACGCTGACGCCGACGCGGCGGGGCGACCATTGGGCGCTTCTCGCCGTGTTCTTCATCGGCTTGCCGGTTCAGTACTATCTGGTCTGGACGGACTGGTACGGGCTCTATTCCATTTTTATTCCGGTTTACGCCTTTCTCATCCTGCCCATCATTGCGGCGCTCAGCGGCGACTCGACGCGCTTTCTCGAACGCATCGCCTTCGTGCAGTGGGGGCTGATGATCTGCGTGTTCTGCGTGAGCCATGTTCCCGCTCTTCTGTCGCTTCCGATTCTTGGATTCGAAGGCAAGCAGCTCCTGCTCATCGCCTATCTCGTCATCGTCGTGCAGGGGTCCGACGTTCTGCAATATGTGTTCGGAAAGCTGATGGGACGGAGAAAGGTCGCGCCCGCGCTCTCGCCCTCGAAGACATGGGAAGGTCTCCTCGGCGGGATCGCCAGCGCGACGGCGCTCGGCGCGGCCCTGTGGTGGATCACGCCGTTCTCGCCTCTGCAGGCGGCCGGCTTTTCCTTCGTCATCTGCGTGATGGGCTTCTGCGGCGGACTCGTGATGTCGGCAATCAAACGCGACCGCGGCGTGAAGGATTGGGGCCGCATGATCGAGGGGCATGGCGGCATGCTCGACCGGCTCGACAGCGTGATCTTCGCCGCGCCGATCTTCTTCCACATGACGCGCTACTGGTTCACCGTGTAGAAGACTTCGAACGATTGGAGAGCGCATCATGAGCGAACGCGCGAGCGCCGCCGCCCTCCGGCCGGAAAGGCTGGGCCTGGCGTGATGAGGGCGCGATGCTGATCCGCTTCCTCTGTTCGGACGAGGCGGCGGTCTCGGGGACGCTGATCCCGGTCAGCAGCCGCTAGGGCTTTTGGCTGCGATGAGCGATCCGCTCGAAACAGGTCCGCGCCATGAAATTCTTCACCGCTGGCGCCGCCGCGCCACTTATGTCGGCGGCGCCACGCTGGGCTGCTATCTGCTGCTCGCCTATCTTCTGCTGCCTTATGACTGGCTGCGCTATGAGCGGCGGCTTGACGCATCGGAGCCGATGCTGACGCGCACCGCGCAGGATATCCCCGGCGATCCGCTGAACGTCGGCGTCGTCGGCTCCCGCGCGGATCTGTTCCAGGCGATGCGCGCGGCGGGCTGGTCGCCGGCCGATCCCGTCACGCTGCGTTCAAGCATCGAGATCGCCGGCAGCGTCGCGTTCGACAGGCCGTATCGCGACGCGCCGGTGAGCCCGCTCTTCTATCACGGCCGGCGGGAGGATTTCGCGTTCGAGAAGCCGGACGGCGCGAGCGCGGATCGCCGCCAGCATGTCCGCTTCTGGCGGTCGGACGCCGACGGCCAAGACGGCAGGCCGCTGTGGCTCGGCTCCGCGACATTCGATCGCGGCGTCGGCTTCAGCCATTACACGGGCGCGATCACCCACCATATCGCGCCGGACGTCGACGCCGAGCGCGACCGGCTCGTCCATGAGCTGATCGCGACGGGCCTTGTCGAGCGAAGTTTTTCTGCGCCGGGACGCGGCGCGACCGCGAATGCGCGCAACGGCGAAGGCGACCCTTATGTCACCGATGGCGAGATGCGCGTGGCGGTGCTGAAGGCGGGCGACGCGCCAGCAGACAAATAGCCGGCCGCGCCTGGGCGAATAGTCCGTCGCGGCGGCGCTTTTTGCGGCCAGGGCGTTTTCCCGACGGCGGATGAGAGCGGACGCGCGGAACAGATGCGCGCATCGGCGCGGTCAATCCTCGCGCGTCGCGCTGATCAGGTAATTCACGCTCGCATCGCCCGACAGGCGCCAGGAGTCGCGCAGCGGATCGTAGACCATCCCGGTAGGCTCCGACGACTCAAGGCCGCCGGCGCGGATCGCCTCCGCAAGCTCGCGCGGCGTGACGAATTTCTCCCAGTCATGGGTGCCGCGCGGCAGCCAGCGCAGCACATATTCCGCGCCGACGATGGCGAGGGCGAAACTCTTCAGCGTCCGGTTGAGGGTGGACATGACGAGCAGCCCGCCGGGCGCAACCGCGCGGCAGCATTCGGCTGTGAAGGACGGAACATCGGGGACGTGTTCGACCACCTCCGAGGCCAACACCAGGTCGAAACGGTCGCCCGCGGCGAGCGTGTCAGCGAGCTCTTCCCGGCGATAGTCGATCGCCAGCCCGGCCTCGGCGGCGTGGCGTTTCGCCGCCTCGATATTGGCGGGGGCGGGGTCGATCCCGACCACCGTCGCGCCGAGGCGCGCCATGGGCTCGGACAGGAGGCCGGCGCCGCAGCCGATATCGAGCGCCCGCCTCCCGGCGAGGGGCCGCAGGGCGGTCTCCCCGAAGCCGAAACGGGCGGCGGCCTGAGCGCGGATAAAAGCGAGGCGGGTGGGATTGAGCTTGTGAAGGGGCGCCATGCTCCCTTTCGGATTCCACCAATCCGCGGCCAGCCGGTCGAATTTCGCGACCTCCGCCTCGTCCAATGCGGGTTTTCTGGAAGGATTCTGCATTTCTCGACCTGCGCCGGCCTTCATTGACACCCCGGAGACCCCTCGTCATATAGCGCGCGCCGACGCGTCCGGGCGCCCCGGCGCGGCGGTTTTTAAGAAGCCCCGACGCCCGCCGGGCGTCGTATCACGATCAAGGCGTTCAATCCTCCATGACCCGTCTGGTGATGAAGTTCGGCGGCACCTCGGTCGCCACGGTCGAGCGCATCAAGAACGTGGCGCGGCATGTGAAGCGCGAGGTCGACGCCGGCGCCCAGGTGGCCGTGGTCGTTTCCGCCATGTCCGGCAAGACGAACGAGCTGGTCGGGTGGTGCAAGGAGGCGGCGCCGCTCTACGACCAGCGCGAATATGACGTCGTGGTCGCGTCCGGAGAACAGGTCACGTCCGGGCTGCTCGCGATCGTGCTCAACGACATGGGCATTCCCGCCCGCTCGTGGCAGGGCTGGCAAATCCCGCTCATGACGAGCGACGCGCACGGATCGGCGCGCATTCAGGGTGTGGACGGCGCCGGCGTTCTCGGCGGCTTCACGCGCGGCGAGGTCGCCGTCGTTTCCGGCTTTCAGGGCGTGCATCAGCCGACCGGCCGCATCGCGACGCTCGGACGCGGCGGTTCGGACACCTCGGCGGTGGCGCTGGCGGCGGCGATCAAGGCCGACCGTTGCGACATCTACACCGATGTCGACGGCGTCTACACCACGGACCCTCGCATCGTTCAGAAGGCGCGCCGGCTCGACAAGGTCTCGTTCGAGGAGATGCTGGAGATGGCGTCGCTCGGATCGAAGGTGCTGCAGGTGCGCTCCGTCGAGATCGCGATGACGCAGCGCGTGCCGACCTATGTGCGGTCGAGCTTCGACGATCCTGAGAATCCCGGCCCCGGCACGCTGATTTGCGATGAGGAAGACATCATGGAGAAAGAGGTCGTCACCGGCATCGCCTATTCCAAGGACGAGGCCCAGATCACGTTGCGCCGCGTGGCCGACAAGCCCGGAGTCGCCGCCGCGATCTTCGGTCCGCTCGCCGACGCGAACATCAATGTGGATATGATCATCCAGGTCGTGTCCGACGACGAAACCAGCACGGACATCACCTTCACCGTGCCGACCGCCGATTTCGAGCGCGCGCAGAAGATTCTCACGAGCATGAACGGCGAGATCGGCTATGCGAAGATCGCCGGCTCCACCGACGTGGTGAAGGTCTCCGCCATCGGCGTCGGCATGCGCAGCCACGCCGGCGTCGCGGCGAAGGCGTTCCGGGCGCTGGCCGAAAAAGGGATCAACATCCGGGCGATCACCACCTCGGAGATCAAGTTCTCCGTGCTGATCGATTCCGAATATACCGAGCTCGCGGTGCGCACGCTGCATTCGCTCTACGGGCTCGACAAGGCGGCCTGAGAGGTCTGTCATCCGGAAAACATGCTCTCGCGCCGTCATCGCCGCATGACGTTTCCGGAAAACCGAATTCTGTTTTTGCTCATCATCCCTGACGAGATCATGCCCTGACGAGGATCAGTTGATTTTCGCGTCCGCCGCGCATTGTTTTGTCACATCGCTGATCGTGGACTGATCGGCAGGCGCGATCTCGTCGCGAAGAATGCGGGACCAGATGGGCGTTGGCCGCAGACGGCTGACGGCGCAGTTGCAGAAGGTCTGACAGGTCTCCGCGCTCGCATTCGTCGCGCGGCAATTCTGTTCGCAGGCGCTGCGGAAACTGGCGGCGTCGTCCAGCGCGGCGGGCTGCGGCTGCGTCGGCTGGAAGGGATAGAGCGCCGCCATCAGGATGATCTGATGCGTGAGATAGATCAGCAGGCTCCACCGACCCATGAGGGCAAGAAGACGCGCGGGCGGCGACGCGGAGCGCCAGGCCGCGATCCAGTCGCGCGCGGGCTTCAGGCCATTCCATTCGACCAGCGCGCGCCCGGCGGCAAGACCGAGCAGCGTGAAGCCGACCCAGGGCAGGATGGGCACGTAGTCCACGGCTGGACGAAAGCGCTCGCCAAGCCCAAGCCACACCCATCCGGCTCCGTCGAAGACGGCGCTTCTCGCGACGGGGGGAAGCGCGAAAACGATCACGGCGGCGACCAGAGCGGCGGCGATCGGCGCGCGTAGAAACGGCAGGATCAGGACCGAAGCCAACGCGATGCAATGGAGGATCCCGAACAGAACCGGCGCCTCGGGCGCCGCGACGAGCGTGCCGAGCGTGACCAGGGCCGCAGCGCCGGCGATCATCCCAAGCCGGCGAAGATAGCGCGCGCGCTCCAGCCCCGCGCGCCCCCCGAGCGCGAAGCCGACGCCGACGAGAAACATGAAGGAGGACGCGATCGTCTTCGCGAACAGCGACCAGCCGGGGTCGCGGACGATGTCGGTCGCGATGATCCGGTAGTGAGAGAGATCCCAGGCGAAATGGTAAACGATCATCGCGGCCAGAGCGAGGCCGCGGGCGACATCGATCAGCGGCCAGCGCGCCGCGGCGGCGCGTTCAGAACCGGGAATCACTGGGTTCATAGTCATGGCGGCAATCTGCGCGGGCCGCGCCCGGAAAGCCAGACATTCACCCTGCGGCGCGAGAAGACTGGCGACGCCGAGGCCTTCGCGATAGGCGCATCATAATGCTCCTGCGCCAGACCCTGCTTTACATGCCGGCCCAGTTGATCGGCCCGCTCGCGCTGTTCGTCGCGGCGGTGCTGTGGACGCACCTCCTGCCGCCGGACGCTTACGGCACCCTCATGCTGATCATGGCGGCGCAGGAGCTGATCTTCGGCTTCGCTCTGTCATGGCTGTCGCTCACGGTGCTGCGCTATCGCGACACGCTCGAGAAGGGCGAGGGCGCCGCTCGGTTCCGGCGCGCGGAGACGGGGCTGCTCTATGGCTCCATCCTGGCGCAGATCGCCGGCGTGGCCATCCTGATGCCGTTTCTCGACCGCGCGACGCCGGCGCTCATCCTGATGACCGCGCTTTATGTCGTGTCGCGTTCGCTCTTGAACTATCTCTCCGAGCGCGCGCGCGCGGGCGGCGCGATCGTATCCTACACCATCGCGCAGACGGCGGGGCCGACGCTGGGATTCGCGCTCGGGCTTTTGCTCACGCGCTTCTTCGGCGCTTCGCCGACGGTCGCCATCGCGGGCTATGCGGTTGTCCAGTTCGCGGCGCTGCCTTTCGTCTGGGCCGGCTCGGGCGCAAGCGCGGTTCCCGGCAGGCCGACGAAGGAGCTTCTGACTCCGGCCCTGCGCTATGGCGCGCCGCTCCTCCTGTCGAGCATCGTGACCTGGATCAGCATCAACGGCATCCGCGTCGTCGTCGAAAAGATGCAGGGCGCGGTGGAGCTGGGGCTGCTGTCCGTCGGATGGGGGCTCGGACAGCGCGTCGCTGCGACGATCGCGATGCTGGTCACCGCGGCCGCGTTTCCGCTCGCGGTGAGGTCCTTCAACACAGGCGATCGCGACGGCGCGCTCGATCAGCTCGCGCAAAACGCCGTGCTGCTGGTCGCGCTGCTCGCGCCGGCGACGGTCGGCGTGCTGTTGATCGACGATCAGCTCGTGCGGCTCGCCGTCGCCGAGCCCTACTGGGCGACGACGATCGCGATCCTGCCCTACGCGCTGCTGTCGGGCGTCGCGCGCAACGTGCGGATGCACTATGTCGATCAGCTGTTCCTGCTGCATGAACAGGCGCGCTGGATCACCGCCCTGACGGTCGCGGAGGCGGCGGCGACGATCGCCGGCGCCGTCATCGGCGTCATGACGCACGGACTGCTCGGCGCCGCGATCGGCGCGTCGCTCGCGCATCTCGTGATCGCGCTCTACGTGTTCGCGCAGGGCGTGACGAAGCTCGGGCTGCGCGTGCGGTGGAATGATCTTGCGCGCATCGGGATCGCGACGGCGGCGATGGGGCTCGGCGTCAAGCTGCTGCCGGTCGCGGCGACGATCATGGGCGTGGCGACAGCGGTCGCCGTCGGCGCCGCGATCTATGGCGCGGCGCTGCTGGCGCTGTTTCCGGACATCGCGATGCGCGCGCGGCGGGCGGCGCGCGCGTAGCGCGGTCTTTCATCCGGTCAGTAGTTCGCCCGCTTCCAATCCCATCATCGCGGCCAGCCTCGGCGCCAGCGCCGGCGTCGCGACCAGGATCGGGTTGCCTGTCGTCAGCGCGTCGCCGGAGAAGAAATTGCTGACCGCGGCTCCGGCCTCGCGAGCGATGATCACGCCGGCCGCGACATCCCAGGCGTTGATATGGAGCTCCATATAGCCGTCCGTGCGGCCGTCGGCGGCGTAGCATACGCCGAGCGCGCCCGAGGCCGACCGTTTCGCCTGGGCGCCGGCCTCAAACGTCGCCCTCGCCAGCCCGATATAGTCCTCGTGCGGGCGGCGGGAGGACCAGCCGATCTCGATCGTCGCGCGACCGATATCCGTCTCGCCGGATGGATGGATCGTCTTGCCGTTGCGCCGCGCGCCCTGGCCACGCTGCGCCTCGTAAAGCTCGTTCATCACGGGCGCGAAAATCACGCCCGCCTCGGGAACGCCGCGCCGCAAAAATCCGATTGAGACGCACCAGTGCGGATTGTCGCGGGCGAAATTCGACGTGCCGTCGATCGGGTCGATGATCCAGAGATTCTCGGCGTTCGCGCCGCCCGCTTCCTCGCCAACCACTCCGTCGCCGGGAAACGCGTCGGCGATCATCTCGCGGAAACGCTGCTCGACGGCGCCGTCGGCCACGGTGAGAAAATCCTGCGCGCCCTTCATCGAGACCGCGAGGCTTTCGCGGTTGAGATAATAGCGCATGGCCAGCGCGCCGAGCTCCTGCGCGAAGCCGATGGCGGCGTAGCGGCGGCGTGTGATCTCGAAGTCGCTCATCACAGCCTCACCGGCTTGCCGCTTTGCGAGGCTTTCGTCGCCGCGTCGGCGAGAAGCTGCGCCCGCAGCCCGTCCTCGCCCGAAGGCGAGGGGGCGGCCCTTTTCTTGATCGCCGCCAGAAAGGCGTCGAGCTCGGCGCGATAGGCCGCGGCGTAGCGCTCGAGAAAGAAAGGCAGCACGGGATCGCCGGAAAATCCGCTCGCGCCGGCGAACTCCACCGTGGTCGGAAACACGTTGCCGGCGCGCAGCATGCCTTTCGCTCCGTGCAGCTCGATGCGCTGATCGTAGCCGTAAGCGGCGCGCCGCGAGCATGAGATCTGCGCGATCTTGCCGGACGCGGTCTTCAGCAGCACGGCGGCGGTGTCGACGTCGCCGGCTTCGCCGATCTTCTTGTCGACGAGGCTCGACCCGACCGCGTGAACCTCCACGGGCTCCTCGCCGAGAAGAAAACGCGCCATGTCGAGATCATGGATCATCATGTCGCGATAGAGGCCGCCCGAGCGCTTCACATAGTCGATCGGCGGCGGGGAGGGGTCGCGGGAAAGAATGGTGACGATCTCGATCGCTCCGATCTCGCCTTTGGACGCGCGAGCTTTCAGCGCGGCGAAATTCGGATCGAAGCGGCGGTTGAATCCGATCATCAGCGGCTTGCCGGTCTTTTCGACGACGGCCAGACATTTCCTGATGCGGGCCGAACTGAGATCGACGGGCTTCTCGCAGAACACGGCCTTGCCGGCCTTCACCGCCTTCTCGATGAAGTCGGCGTGCGTGTCGGTCGGCGAGCAGATCATGACCGCTTCGATGGAGCCGTCGGACAGGATCGCATCCAGGCTAGCGGCTTTGGTTCCGAGCTCCTTCGCAAGGGCTTCAGCCGCCTTCGGCAGCGCGTCAGCCACCGCCGCCAGCGCCGCCCCCGCATGGGCCGCGACATTGCCGCCGTGAATGCGGCCGATGCGGCCCGCACCGATCAAACCGATCTTGATCACCCCGTCCTCCCGGCTTACGCCCGTTTCCGCTCTCGTCCGGATCGAATAGCCGGCTATACGTTTGGCGGCGGGCGAGCTATGCCGCCGGTCGCGCTAAAAAGCGAGGAGAAATTCATGCCGGGCGACGATCCGTTCCAGAACGCCTCGCTGAAAGGCCGGATCGCGGTCGTCACAGGCGGCACGCAAGGGCTCGGCGAGGCCATTGCGCGCGTTTTCGCCGCGCGGGGCGCGGCGGGACTGGTGATCTGCGGCCGCAACGCCGACAAGGGCGGAAAGGTCGCCGCCTCCCTCGAGGCGGAGGGATGCAAAGCGCTTTACGTTCGCGCCGATCTCGCGCGGGTCGAGGATTGCCGGGCGGTGATCGCGGCGGCCGACCGGGCTTTCGGCCGGGTGGACGCGCTGGTCAACGCCGGCGCTTCGACCGACCGGGGCTCGATCCTCGACACGGCGCCCGACGTTTACGACGCGATCATGGCCGTCAATGTGCGGGCGCCGTTCTTCCTCATGCAGGACGCGATCAAGATCATGCTGCGCGAGAAGATCGCCGGCTCCATCGTCAACATCCAGTCGATTTCGGCGCATGGAGGACAGCCGTTCCTCACGCCTTATTCCGTCTCCAAGGGCGCGCTGATGACGCTGACGAAGAATGTCGCCTTCGCGATGATGAGCCATCGCATCCGCGTCAACGGCCTCAATGTCGGCTGGATGGACACGCCGGGCGAGGACGCCATCGTGCGCAAATATCACGGCAAGCAGGACGGCTGGCTCGCCGAAGCGGAGCAGACGCAGCCCTGGGGCCGGCTAGTGAAGCCCGACGAGATCGCGCGCGCCTGCGCCTATCTCTGTTCCGACGAATCGGGGCTGATGTCCGGCGCGAACATCGACTTCGCGCAGATGGTGCCGGGCGCGAACAATTGAACGGTCTGCGCATCCTTTCGATCGATCACCGCGTCCCGCTGATCGAACTGGCCGACAGGCTCGGCGCGCCCCGCGAGCGGCTCGCCGCCTTCAAGAGCCTCGTGGTCGATGCGGCGCTTGACGTGGCGGGCGGCCGCGACGGGTTCGGATTGTTCATGGACGGCGGCTATGGCGCGGCGGCGATCGCCAAGGCGCGCGCCGCCGGCTTGTGGGTGGCGCGGCCGATCGACCGGCCGCATGCGCGACCGCTGCGATTCGAGGAGGACGGGGACGTCGCCGAGGCGCTGGCGCGCTGGCCGGCGGACGTCGTCGTGAAATGCGCCGTCTATCTGCATCCGGCTGACGCGCCGGATATGCTCGCCGGCGCCGATCGGGCGCTGGCGGCGCTGCATCAGGCCTGCGAGCGCGCCGGCCGCGACCTGCTGCTCGAGGTTCTGTCGTCGCCGCATGGTCCCGTGGATGAAACGACGGTCGCGACCCTGATCGCGCGCATCTACCGGCTCGGGGTCCGGCCGCGCTGGTGGCTGATCGAGGATCAGCCGCGCCCGTCCGGATGGCGGCGCTGCGGCGACGCGGCGCGCGCGCATGATCCGGGCCGGGCCGAGTTCCTGACGATCGCGCGCACGATCAAGGATTTCCCTGAAGTCTCGGCGTCGGCGCTCAGCGAGCCGCTTGCAGCGGGCTTCTGCGCCGGACGCTGCATGTTCGCCGCCGCGATCGAGCCCTGGCTGCGCGGGGAGATGGCGGACGCTGAGGCCGTTCAAGCGATGGCGGCGAACTTCGCCGCGGTCGTCGCGGCCTGGGATGCGCCGCGCGCGCATCCGGTCGCCTGACGCCGCGCAGGCTCGATCCGCGGATTTCTGTTAGTCGTTCTTTTCGCAACGCATGAGGACGCCATGAGTGACGCAAGCAATCTCGAACCCTGGCGATGGCCGGAAGCGCAATGGCGCGGCGTCGTCGATCATGTGCGCGCCGGCCGGGCGCTGAAGCCGAAAAGCTGGCCGGGCGGCGCGCGCTGCGCGGTGGCGTTTTCGTTTGATTCCGACCACGAGACCAACGAGCTGCGCGACGGCGGCAAGTCGATCGGCCGCCTTTCATGGGGGCAATACGGGCCGCGCGTCGGCGTGCCCCGGCTGCTCGCGCTGCTGAAAAAGCACGACGTGAAGGCGACGTTCTTCGTGCCCGCCGTCGCCGCGCTGCTGCATCCGGACGAACAGAAGCGCGTCATCGCCGAAGGCCATGAGATCGGCGTTCATGGCTGGATTCACGAATTCAATTCGACGCTGCCCTACGAGGCGGAGCGCGACCTCATGTTCCGCTCGGCGGACGCGCTGGAGACAATCACCGGCGTGCGGCCGGTGGGCCTGCGCACGCCGTCATGGGATTTCAGCCCGAGCACGCTGCGGATCGAACAGGAGATGGGCCTTCTCTACGATTCCTCGCTGATGGCCGACGAGAACTGCTACGAGCTGGTGCTGGAGGGAAAACCCACCGGCGTCGTCGAGTTTCCCGTGGAATGGATCCGCGACGACGCGCCCTATTTCATGATGAATCGCGGCGGCGCGCAGCGGCCCTATCTCTCGCCGTTCGACGTGTTCGAGATTTTCAAGCGTGAGCTGGACGGCGCGTGGGAAGAGGGCGGCGTGTTCCAGCTGACATGCCATCCGCACGTCATCGGCTATCGCTCGCGCGTCTGGATCATCGAGGAGCTGATCCGCCACGCGAAGGCGAAGGGAAGCGTCTGGTTCGCGACGCACGCCGAGGTCGCGGCCTATGCGAGGGACAACGCGGCGTAACGAAGCTGTCGCAGCGTCTGACTATCGCTCGTCAGAACGCATGCGGAGAATGGCCGGATGGACAAGACGGAAGCGGCGGCGTGCTGGGAAGCCAACGCTGAAACATGGACGCGCCATGTGCGCGCCGGCTACGATGTCTATCGCGACGCGCTGAACACGCCGGCGTTTCTTGCGATGCTGCCGCCGGTGCGCGGCTTGTACGGGCTCGACATCGGATGCGGCGAGGGCGCGAACACGCGCAAGCTGGCCGAGCTTGGGGCGCGCATGCGGGGCGTCGATGTCGCAGCCACCTTCGTCCGCCATGCGCGTGAAGCCGAAATGGCGAGGCCGCTCGGCGTCGTCTATCAGGTCGGCGACGCGGCGGCGCTGCCTTTCGCCGACGGCTCCTTCGATTTCGTCACGGCGTTCATGTCGCTGATGGATGTCGCCGAGCAGCAGCAGGCGCTGAGCGAGGCCTGTCGCGTGCTGAAGCCCGGCGGATTCCTGCAATTCTCGATTCTGCATCCTTGCTTTGTCCCGCCCCATCGCAGAACGCTGCGCGACGACAGGGGCGACGCCTACGCCGTGGAGATCGCCGGCTACTTCGACGAGCGCGCGGGCCGGATCGAGGAATGGTGGTTCTCCACGCTGCCGGAAGAGGAGAAGAAGCGCGTCCCGCCGTTCCGCGTCCCGCGATTCCATCGCACGTTGAGCTCCTGGGTGGACATGATCTGCAAGGCGGGCTTCGTCATCCGCCGTTTCGGCGAGCCGTCGGCGTCCGACGCGGTCGCCCAAGCGTTTCCGAAGGTCGCGGACACTCAGGTCGCGGGCCTTTTCCTGCATGTGCAGGCGGCGAAGCCTCGCAACCTCAGTTTTTAACCATTCCTGCAACCTCCGCGAGCGGCGAGCGAAACGAGCGGCGTTATCCCCCGGTCTCATCACGGCGATTTACGATTGGTTATCGGCAGCCTGCGAGATTGCGTCGATCAAAAGCAGCGACGCGCCGCAGAATGGGCGCAGAGGTTAAGATGAGTCGGGCACAGAAAGTGCGGGCGGTTCTGGACGCGTATGGCCGCAAGACCTTCGTGCCCGAGCGCGCCGATCCCACGCCAGAGCCTCAGGCGGCCGCGCCGCCCACATTGGCCGACCAGACGCCTGCGCCGATCACGTTGGCCGACCAGGCGGCCGCCCCCTTCCGATCGGCGGCGGGCGCCGCCGGCGGCGCCTCCGTGGACGCCGCCGCCCACATGCTGAGCGACATGTTTCTCTCGCTCACGAACGGTCGGGCGACCAATGTCGCCTCCGTCACCCAGGCCGGAGACCAAGTCATCGACGCGATCGCCGAGATCGGGATCGCGCCCTGGATGGACACGGTGCGCGCCTATCACGAAGGCACGTTCCAGCATTGCCTGATCGTCACCGGCCTCACCACCCTGTTCGGCCAGAAGACCGGGATGCGGCGCAGGGACGTCGCGCTGCTCACCATGGTCGGGCTGCTGCACGATATCGGCAAGGCGCGCATACCGCTCGAGATTCTCGACAAGCAGGGACCGCTGACCGAGCGCGAGTTCGCGATCATCCAGTCGCATCCGGTGATCGGATATGATTATCTGCTCGCGCAGGGCGGCTTTCCGCCATCGGTTTTGTCGGCGGTCCGGCATCATCACGAATATCTGGACGGGTCCGGCTATCCCGACGGATTGTCAGACGCGCAGATCGACGACGTGACGCGCATCCTGACGATCTGCGACATTTATGGCGCGCTGATCGAAGAGCGCGCCTACAAGAAGCCGAAGACGCGCGAGGAAGCCATTCGCATCCTTCTTGAGATGGGCGCCGAGGGCAAGGTCGAGACCGGTCTCGTGCAGGCTTTCGCCAGCTAGGGCGATTCCGCAATTCTCCGAATCGCGGAATCGCGGAATCGCCCTAGCTGTTTATTTTATCGCATTTTCTTCACGCGAACCGGCGTCCACTTCGCTGGAAAATGCTTTATTCATCGCCGCGCGCGTTGCGTTCGCGCTTCAAGGCGCCGTGCCTGGCTTTCGAATCGAGACGCCGCGTTTTGGAGGCTTTCGTCGGTTTCGTCGGACGGCGGATCTTCGGACGGTGAGCGGCGGCGCGGATCAATTCCACGAGCCGGTCGATCGCATCCTTGCGGTTCATCTCCTGTGTGCGGAAGCGCTGGGCGGTGATGACGATCACCCCGTCATTGGTGACGCGCCTGCCGGCGAGCGTTTCGAGCTTCGCGCGCACAAAATGCGGCAGCGACGGGGAGTTTCGCGCGTCGAAGCGCAGTTGCGCCGCGGTTTCGACCTTGTTGACATTCTGGCCGCCGGGACCGGAGGCGCGAATGAACTCAAACATCAGTTCGCGCTCGTCGAGCGAAATATGCGGCGCGATCTCGATCATGATTCACGCCGCGCGCGCATCGGCGCGCCCGCGATCGAACTGGAGCCGCGCGAGACGCGCATAAAGCCCGCCGGCATCGACCAGCGACTGGTGCGAGCCCTGCTCGACGATGCGCCCGCCGTCGAGCACGAGGATCCGATCGGCGGACAGGATCGTCGCCAGCCGGTGCGCGATCACCAGCGTCGTGCGGCCCTTCATCAGGGTTTCGAGCGCCGCCTGCACGTCCCGCTCGCTCTCCGCGTCGAGAGCGGAGGTCGCCTCGTCGAGCAGGAGAATCGGAGCGTCGCGCAGGATCGCGCGGGCGATGGCGATGCGCTGGCGCTGACCGCCGGACAGGGTGACGCCGCGTTCGCCGAGTTTCGTTTCATAACCCTGCGGCAAAGCGCGGATGAAGCGGTCGGCGGCGGCGAGCGCGGAGGCGCGCTCGATCTCGGCCAGCGAGGCGCCTGGCCTGCCATAGGCGATGTTTTCGGCCACGCTCGTTCCGAAGATCGCCGGCTCCTGCGGCACGTAGGCGATGCGAGCCCGCAGCGCCGCCGGATCGACATCCGTCGAGGCGACGCCGTCGATGAGAATGCGGCCGCCCTGCGGATCGTAGAAGCGCAGCAGCAACTGCACGATGGTGCTCTTGCCGGCGCCCGACGGGCCGACAAGCGCGACGGTCTCGCCGCTGGACGCCGTGAAGCTGACATCGTTGAGCGAGGATATCTCAGGCGCCGTCGGATAGGCGAAGCGCACATGCTCGAAAGCGATCTCGCCGCGCGGAGGCTCCGGCAGACGGCGGGGATTCTCCGGCGCGGCGATCTCCGGCTTCGTGGCGAGAATCTCGGCGAGCCGCGCCGCCGCGCCGGCCGCCTGGCTGACCTCGCCCCAGACCTCGCCGAGCTGTCCCAGTCCGCTGGCCGCCATGATCGCGTAGATGACGAACTGGGTGAGGCGTCCGCCCGTCATCTCGCCGGCGAGGACATCCTGCGCGCCGTACCAGAGCACCGCCACGACGCTCGCCGACACCAGGAAAATGCCGACGCCGGAAAGAAGCGCGCGCGCCCAGGTGGACTGCCGCGCCGCCTGGTAAGCGTTTTCGGCCGCGGCGCCATAGGCGCTCGCGGTCGCGGCTTCGGCGCCGAAAGCCTGCATGGTCCGCACCGCGCCGATGGCCTCGACGGCGTACGCCGACGTCTCCGCCAGCTTGTCCTGCGCCTCCTTGGCCCGGCGCCGCACCGAACGACCGGAAAACAGCAGCGGCAGCACGATGAAAGGGATCGCCGCAAGCACGAGAAGCGACAGCTTCGGGCTCGTCAGCGCCATCATCACCGCCGCGCCTAGGAAGAGGAGCAGATTCCTCAGCGCGATCGAGGCGCTGGCGCCGAAAGCGGATTTGAGTTGGGTCGTGTCCCCGGCGAGCCGCGACACCAGTTCGCCGGACTTCGAGCGGTCGAAAAAGCCGGGATCCAGGCGGGCGAGGTGGCCGAAGACCTGCGCCCGGATGTCGGCCACCACCCGCTCGCCGAGCGTCATCACCAGATAATAGCGCGCGGAGCTTGCCGCAGCGAGAAGGCCGGCGAGGCCGATCAGAGCCATGAAATACTGGCTGACGAGGGCCGGATCGCCGCCGAAACCGTTGTCGATCACCCGCCGGACGGCGAGGGGAAGAAGGAGCGTGGCCACGGACGCGACCGTCAGCGCCGCCAGGGCCGCCAGCATCCGGCCGCGATAACGCATGACCGCCGGCAGCAGGGGCCGCAGGGAGGAAAGGGGCGCGCGGGGCGGCCTGTCTGCTGTCTGGGCGTCGTCGCCGGCCATTCTGCTCCGCCCTCTCTGGGACGCTTGTTTCATAACGGGGCTTGGGTTATAGCGCCCGCCATTCCCGAGATGCCAGCGTCCACGGCCGCGGCCGAGCGCCTCAGCGCCGGCGATGTGTTGAAAACGTGGACTTCAGGAGCGAGCGATGAAGAGCGACACCCATCCCGACTATCACATGATCAAGGTCGTGATGACCGACGGCACGGAATACATGACGCGCTCGACCTGGGGCAAGGAAGGCGATTCCCTCCAGCTCGACATCGATCCCAGGTCCCATCCCGCCTGGACCGGCGGCTCGCAGCAGCTCATGGACCGCGGCGGCCGCCTGTCGCGCTTCTCCAAGAAGTTCGAGGGCTTCGGCTTCGGCGCGAAGAGCTGATCGTCGCCTTCACGCCAACAACAAAGCCCCGGGCGCTCCCCGGGGCTTTTGTTTTTTGGCGACGTCTTGGTTGATAGGCGCGCGAGAGCAATTCTCCGACTTGCGGAATTGCTCTCGGTGTCTGTTCTATCGCATTTTCTTCACGCGAACCGGCGTCCGCTTCGCTCGGAAACGCTCTATTGGCGCAGGAAAGCCGACCGCAACAGCTCGACCTGAGCGGCGACGGGGCTCGAATCCGGCGGCGCGTCCTGTTTCCCCGCCAGAAGCTGGTCCAGATGCAGGATGCGGGCCTGAAGCCGCAGGGAGCGGGCGATCAGGTCGCGCAGGCCCAACGGCAATTCTTCAAAAGCGTCCAGCGGATTGGCCTGCATTTCGGCCCGGAGGTTGACCTTGTGCTTCTCCCGCGTCGCCTGCGCGCTGCTCAGCTCGCCTTCCGCGACCGCCCGCTGAAGCAGGAGCCATGAGGCGATCTGCATCAGGCGCGTGGTCAGACGCATGCTTTCGCCCGCATAGGACAGCGCGGCGCCGCGGCCCAGCAGCTTCGATTCCGTCCGCCCCTTGCCGTCCAGATAGGAGGCCGCGTCCTCGACCAGCAACATGCCTTCCTTGAACAGGCTCCTGAACGCGTCCGATGCGATGAAGCTCATCGCGAAGGACGTCGTCGCGTCGTCGCGCTGCTGCGGGTCAGTCGTACTCGCCACTATCAATCCCCGATCGCGTCACAGTCGCGGCGTTTCGCTTTGGCGCGCCGCTCCGTCCGAGCGATCGCAGCAGCAAGATTATCGCCGCGCGGTTCTCTTCGCGCGATTTACCGTTCGTTAACCTTAACCCGACGGCGGAGCGCCTCGCGACGGGGCCAGCGGGACAGGGCGCGCGCGTAAACCGCTTGTTAGGATTCGCCGTCGCCGCCTCGCGAAACCTCCGGGCGGACCGTGGCGAGCCAAAAAAAAGCCGCCCGAAGGCGGCTTTGAAGTTTTTCACAGGGAGGCGTCAACAGAGCGACAGGAGCCACTCGCCGTCAGAGACGGAGGACGCAGGATCGTTATCGCGCGAAAACGTTAACCGGCCGTTAAATGCGACGGCGTTGTTTACAATTTTTTGTTAAAGTCCGCCCGCGCCGCTGTGTCGTTGAAGCGTCGGCGCGCAAAAAAGCCGCCGCGACAGCGACGGCTCTCCAGCTTCCGGAAAAATGTCTCAGTGGCGGTATTGCTGGATGCGCGTCGTGCGCAGGCCCGCCAGCCCATGCTGGTCGATCGACATCTGCCAGCTCAGAAACTCCTCGGTGGTGAGGGTATAGCGGTTGCACGCCTCCTCCAGCGACAGGAGTCCGCCGCGCACGGCCGCCACAACTTCCGCCTTGCGCCGAATGACCCAGCGGCGGGTGTTCGGCGGCGGCAAATCCGCGATCGTGAGCGGACTCCCGTCGGGGCCGATCACATATTTCACGCGGGGACGCATGATCTCGGTCATCGTACGCTCACACCAATCGATCGACCAAACTCTGCATTCACCCTAACAGCGCGGATTTAAGAAACGCCTAAGCAAAAATTGCCGATTGCCTAACGGCTGACGGAGGTCACCTGACCGAGAGATATCGCATAGTCGCCGATCTTGAGCGTGGTCGCGCCGTTGCTGACATTCACCCCGTCGACGACGCCGGAGAAGGCGAGGGAGGGCTTGATCGACGCGCCAGTCGCGTCAACCGCCGTCACCGTCAGATTGTAGTCGCCCGCCGGCGCCATCTGCCCGGTGGTCGTTTTTCCGTTCCAGACATATTCGTTGTCGCCCGTCGACATGGATTTCTGCTCGGTCCAGACGACGTTCTTGTTCGAGTCGGTGACCGTCAGCGTCACGCTCTTGGCCGCGCGCGGCAGATTGACGTTCCATTTGGTCGAACCGTCCTGCATCGCGGCGGTCGCGCCGTTCGCCGTGACCGTCTTGCCGATGAAGCCGGTCGCGTTGGCGAGGTTGGTCGACTGCGACGCGGTCAGAAGCGCGCTGAGCGTGTCGTTGGACTTGAGCTGCTGCTCAACCGAGGCGAACTGCACGAGCTGCTGCGTGAACTGATTGGTGTCGAGCGGATCGAGCGGATTCTGATTTTTGAGCTGCGTCGTCAGCAGCGTCAGAAACGCCTGAAAATTCGATGCGATCATCTGTCCCGACTTCGAGGACGACGAAGACGGATAGGACGAGTTGGAATTTCCCGAGACGGAATCGACCATGGCCTGCCTCTCAGATGCGGATGTCGACGCCGCCCGCGCGAACGGCGGCGATCTGCTGGCGGAACGGCGCAATCGCCGCGGTTTTTTCGCTCGGCATGCCGATCGTCGCCATTGGCGTCGGCGCATCGCGACGATCGCCGCCCTGCTGTCCCGCCTGATCCTGGCGCAACGTGAAGCTGAGCGAGTTTGAATCGGCGGTCAGGCCGGCTTGATCGAAGGCGCGTTCAAGCGTCCGCGCATCGCGCTGCAGGAGCGCCAGCGTGTCGACGCGGTCCGCCGTCAGCGATGCGGCGACGCGGCCGTCCTCCGCGATGGTGAGCTTCACATCGACCCGGCCAAGATGGTCGGGGTCGAGTCTGATCTGGAATTCGCGCGCGCCTTCCAGCGCCTGCAGACCAATGGCGATCGACGCCATATGTATTGGAACGGGAGGCGCGGCGGTTGCGCCGGCGCCGGTCTGGGCCGCCTGTGCGGCATGCGCCGGCTGCTGCTGGCCGGCGCTGGAGAGGGCCGCCGCGGCGTTGGGCGTCGCGGCCGATTCGCCCGGGGTCTGAGCGTGCGAGTGAGATTCGGCCTTCTTGTCGCCCGCGGGCTCGGTCGCCGTGGGAGTTCGTTTCGCCTGCCGTTCGTCGGCCGCCGCGGCGTCCGGCTTGGCGGCTCCCTTGCCGTTCTCGCCAATGGCGGCGGCGCCCGGCTCCTTGCTATCGCCGGCCGCGTGCGGGCCGGCCGCGGGCGCTTTCAGCATCGTCTGATGCGTGCTTGTCTTGCTGGCGCCGTCGGCGACCGGTTCCTCCTCGCCGATCGCCGCCGGAGTCGCCGGGGCGGCCGAGCGGGCTTCCTGCTGCGCCGGCGCTGTCGGAACGGCGGCTGCGAGAGGCGCGGCCGCCTCCTTTGACGTGACGGCCGTGACTGCGGCCTCTTCCTGCGGAACCGTCGACGCGGCCGCCGGCCCGGGCGCGCCCGAAGGCGAAGGCGTCGCGGCCGGCGGCGTGGGGGCGACGAGATTTGGCTGCGCTGCGTCGTCCGTCTGCAGCGTGTCCGATTTCCGCGCGTCGTCCGTCCGCTCGCCGGCAGGCGATTCCCTGCGCTTCTCGGATGATCGCGGGGGCTTTTCCGCACGTTCGCGCGGAGCGGGCGGCGCCTGCTCCTTTAATTCGGCAGCGAAGGTCCGGCGGTCCTCGTCCGGCCGGCTGTTGTCGTCGCGCGCCCGCGTCGGGACGTTGCGGCTGGCTGAGCGCGGCGCTTCGGGCGGAAGCGACACGCGCTCGGCAGACGAGGAGGGGCTGGTCGAAATCATGGCGGCTCCAACCAGCAAGACGCTTGCCAGCGGATGGAAACAAATCACTCCTGATATCAATGTTTTACAAAATGAGCGGATCGCCTGCAAAACGCTCGCCCGGCACTTTCTGCCGGGTTGCGGCAGAAAGCGCCAGACAGGTGGAACCTGAGGCGGAACATGCTATTGCGAAGCGGAGAGGATTGCGGGCGAGGCTGTAGTGATCTCATGAATTCGCTCGGGTTCGACAAGCCGGAAGCAGACACGCGCGTCGTCGTGGCCATGTCGGGCGGCGTCGACTCGTCCGTGGTCGCCGCGCTGCTGGCCGAAGCAGGCTATGAGACGATCGGCGTCACGCTCCAGCTTTACGATCACGGCGCCGCCACGCATCGCGCCGGCGCCTGCTGCGCGGGACAGGACATTCATGACGCGCGCCGCGTCGCGGACCGTCTGGCCATTCCGCACTATGTGCTGGATTATGAAAGCCGCTTCCGGGAAGCGGTGATCGAGCGCTTCGCCGACAGTTACATCGCGGGCGAAACGCCGATCCCCTGCGTCGAATGCAACAAGTCAGTGAAATTCAGGGATCTCCTCGACACGGCGCGCGATCTCGGCGCCGACGCGCTGGCGACGGGGCATTATGTCGTGAGCCGGGTTCGCAGCGACGGACGCCGGGCGCTCTACCGCGCGTCGGACAGCGCGCGCGACCAGAGCTATTTCCTGTACGGCACGACGCAGGACCAACTCGACATGCTGCGCTTTCCGCTTGGCGAACTCAGCAAGGCGCGGACCCGCGATCTCGCCCGCAAATATGAGCTTCCCGTCGCCGAGAAGCATGACAGCCAGGACATCTGCTTCGTGCCGAACGGCCGCTACGCGGATGTGATCGCCAAGCTGCGGCCGGAAGCGGTCGAGCACGGCGATATCGAGCATATCGACGGGCGGGTGCTCGGCCGCCATGAAGGCATCGTGAATTTCACCGTGGGCCAGCGGCGCGGGCTCGGCGTCGCGACGGGCGAGCCCCTGTTCGTTGTGAAGCTCGATCCCGCGACGCGGCGCGTGATCGTCGGTCCGCGCGACGCGCTGGCGACCCGAATCCTGCGGCTGCGGGACGTGAACTGGCTCGGCGACCAGCCGCTCGCCGATCAGACGGGCGACCGGGCGATCGCCGTGCGCGTGCGGTCGACGCGGCCGCCGGCGCCGGCGCTTCTGCGTTTCGACGACGGCGCTGCGATCGTCGAACTGGCGGCGGACGAGATCGGCGTCGCGCGCGGGCAGGCTTGCGTGTTCTATGACAATTGCGAGGACGGGGCGCGGGTGCTGGGCGGCGGCGTGATCGCAGCGACGGCTCGCGCCAGCGCCGCAGAGCCGGCCTGCGCCGCATAATCGACCATGACGATCCAATACAATCTTGAGGGCCAGCAGAAGGCCTACGAGAAGTGGGCCCCTTTCTATGACAAGGTTTATCGCCGGCTGCTGGCCGACGCGCAGCGGCGGAGCGCTGAGATCGCCGCCGCATGCGGAAACGATATTCTGGAGGTGGGCGTCGGGACAGGACTGGTGCTGCGCTATTATCCGGCCAGCGCGCGCGTGGTCGGCGTCGACCTGTCGACGCCGATGCTGCGCAAGGCTCAGGAAAAACGCCTGCCGCAGGTTCGCGGCCTCGCCTGCATGGACGCCTGCCGTCTCGGCTTCGCCGACGCGACCTTCGACGCCGTCAATGTCCCCTTCGTGATCACGCTGGTGCCCGACCCCGAAGCGGCGCTGACGGAGATCGCCCGCGTGCTCAAGCCCGGCGGCGAGATCGTGATCGCCAGCAAGTATGGCGCGGAGGGCGGCTTCCAGGCCAAGGTGGAGGAGATGGCGGCGCCGCTGGCCAAGCGCGTCGGCTGGAGCACCAGCTTCCGCGTCAGCCGCGTGCGGCGCTGGGCCGAGACCCATGGCGGCGTCGAATTCGTCGGCGTCCAGCCGGCCTTTCCGCTCGGCTACTTCAAGATCCTGCGGATGCGGAAGGCGCGGCTGGCGTAGTCGCTGCTTTTCCCTTGGTTGGCGCGCCTCTGCCTCGGTCTGGCTCTCCATGGCAAGAGCGATACCCTGAGAGCGCTCGTCTTTTCTTGACCGCTCCGGCGTGGTTCCCTATACGCGCCCGGCGGCCGCACGCGGCCCGGTGGCGGGGTAGCTCAGCTGGTTAGAGCACGGGAATCATAATCCTGGGGTCGGGGGTTCAAGTCCCTCTCCCGCTACCATCATATCCAACACCATTCCTGTTGTTGGACATGACTAGACCGGACCAATGGCGCGAGCGCCCCCATGCAATCCGGGCGCTGGAACCAACACTCTGTTTGCTCGCGCCCTGCTCGCCGCCGTCAATTGAGGCGAAGCGGCGCGATCGGTCAGTCGCTGCATTTGATGCGATTCAGAAGAAGCTTTCATTTGGCGTCGGCGTCAACCGGCAAGGCTCACCGTTCCATTTCGCCGATTCCACAGCTTTCGCGGCGCTTCGGAACAAACGCCCTGCGGAGGCGGTTGAAAAACAGACAGCCTCGAAAGCGGTCAGCGCTGGCAGGGGCGGCCAATCAGGGGTGACAGGCACCATGGGAAATCTTCTTTATTGGGCGGTTGTTTTTTTGATTGTCGCCCTGGTGGCGGCCTTTCTCGGCTTCGGCGGGGTCGCGGGCACGGCGATGAGCGGCGCGCAACTGCTGTTCTGGGTGGCGATCGTTCTGTTCGCCATCTCTGCCGTGGTCGGACTTCTCCGGCGCGGCGCGTAAACCAGCGACGCCCGTCACGCCCGCTTCGCACGCCTCATGCGGAGTGGGCGGACGCTCTGTCTTCGTCATCGGGCGCGAGCGGAAAGCGCAGGCGCCACGACAGCCCTTGCGGATCGTAATTGATGTCGACGGTTCCGTTGAGCGCGCGCGACACCGTGCGCTCGATGACAACCTGCCCAAATCCTTTTCGCTTCGGCGCCTGCACGGGCGGTCCGCCGGTTTCTTTCCACGACAATTGCACCCATGACTCGCCATTGGCGGCGGGCGTGACAGTCCAGACAATGTCGACCCGGCCTGACGGTGTCGAGAGCGCGCCATATTTCGCGGCGTTCGTCGCCAGTTCGTGCAGAGCGAGCCCGATATTCTGAGAGGCGTCGGAGGGCAGCTTCAAGGGAGGGCCGGAGGTGAACACCTGTTGATCAAGCTGATGGGCAAGCTGCGAGCGGATCAACTCCAGCAGGTCTGCGCCCGTCCAGCCTTCATCGACAAGAAGCGCATGCGTGGCCCCAAGGGCCTCGAGGCGCGCCGCGAACCGTTCGACGAAAGCCTGCGGCTCAGGCGTCGTGGTCGCGGTCTGGCGCGCCATGGCCTGCACGACAGCGAGAATATTCTTGGAGCGATGCGATATCTCGCGCATCAGAAGCCGGTTGTTCTGTTCGCGTTTCTTGCGTTCGGTGATGTCGACTGCGACGCCCGTCAGACCTTCAATCGCGCCATCGGCGGCGAAGGTCGGCTCGATGTGGATGTCATACCATTTTTCTCCCCGCCTGCCTCTGTAGCACAATTCGTAGGTGCGCGGCTTGCCGGATTCGAGCGCCGCCATGTTGTTGGACATGACGGTGTCGCGGATCGATTCAGGGAGCGCTTCCTGATCGCTTCTCCCGATCCAGATTTCCGGATCGAGCCCGAGCGGGCGGCCATGAAACCAGCGGTAGACCAGATTTTTATCCTGACTCCACAGCAGGATCGGCGCGGACGACACGGCCGCAGCAAGCAGACGGGAAGCATCTCTCAGCTCCAACTGCGTCTGCGACGCCTTGCTGGTCAGCTGCTCATGAGCCTCCTCAAGCGCGACAGCCGTTCGACGTTCCGCCGTCACCAGGTCAGCCAGCTTTTTCCTGTCCCCATTGGTTATGACCAGCGCCGCCAGCAGGGTGGCGATCGCGATCGCAAACGCCGCGATCATGGTCCAGCGGGTGGCCGTCTCTTCCGCATCGACCGCGGCGAGGCGGGTGGACAGCATATGTTGCTGTTGTTCGACCAGTTGGTCGATCTCCCCCCGGAGCTGATCCATGAGAGCCTTGCCGCGCCCGGTGAGAATCGCGTTGCGCGCGGCGTCCGCGCGCCCCTCCCGCGTCAGCGCTATGACGCTGGCGAGCCGTTCCGACCGTTGCCGCCACATGTCCGCGATGCGGTCAAGCCGCGCGACCTGATCAGGCGCATCCGCAGCCATCGTTTTCAGCTGGGTGAGAATGGCCGGAATCGCCGCGCCGGCTTCTGTGAAGGGCGCCAGAAAATCCTCCTGGCGCGTGATGGCGAAGCCGCGTTCGCCCGTTTCCGCGTTCACCATCTGAGTCATCAACGCGCGGCTCGTTTCGATGAAGCTGAGCGCGTATTCGGATTGCAGGCGCGAATGGCGGAAGGCGCGCCATTGGAACGCCGCGAGCACGCCGACCGCGATGACGGCGATCAAAAGAACGGCGATGGAAATCCTCTGGAAACCAAGCCTGGTCCCGCGCGCGGAGGCGCTTTCTTTTTTCATCAACCCCGAACCATCGCGTCCGAAATAGCCGTTGGATGAGCGCGCGCCGTTTCACGGCGTTATAGCGTTGTCGCGGAAACATACCAGAATCGGCAGGTGATTTTCGTTATGTCATTTTACGCACATAATAATTTCGCCCGCTCCTGGTCCGAAGCGGGCAAGTTGACAGGGGCGGTGAAGCGGCGATCACGATGCGTCTTGGCGGCGCGCAAAAACGCCGATCATGACGATCATTCGGAGTGCAGGGAAAGGGGCCGCCTTTTTTAGCTCAGGCGGCCTTGGATTTCCTGCTGGCCTGATTGAAAAACAGCGCCTGGCTGATGACGGCCTTGAGCGTGCTCGCCTGGAACGGCTTGGTGATCAGGAATGCGGGCTCCGGCTTCGCGCCGGTGAGAAGACGTTCCGGATAGGCCGTGACGAAGATGACGGGAACTTCGAAGGACTCCAGCATCTCGTTGACCGCGTCGAGGCCGGAGCTGCCGTCAGCGAGCTGGATGTCCGCCAGAACCAGTCCGGGGCGGCGCTTCTGGGCCATGGAGACGGCCTCGGCCCGGGTGCGCGCGATGTCGATGACGGTGTGGCCAAGGCTTTCGACCAGCGCCTCGATATCCATGGCGATGATCGCCTCGTCCTCGATGATCAGGACCTCGGTCGCCACCTGCTCGGCGATCTCCTTGCCGGCCTGCTGGGCCATCCGTTCGAATTCCGACAGCTCGCGATCCATGATCAGGGCTGCGTCTTCAGGCGAAAAACCTTCCACCGAGGTCAGAAGGAACGCCTGGCGGCTGGGCGGCGTTAAGGCGTCGAGCGCTTGAACGCCAGGAGGGGCGGGAACGGTCTTGCCATTGATGGGAACCCTGTTCCAGATATTCAGAAACAGGCGATAGAGCGCGATGCGAGCCGGAAGCTCCTTATTAAACAAGGAGTTGTCTTGGACCAGCGCTTCCAGGGAGGCGATCACATAGGCGTCGCCGGCTTCCTGATTGCCGCACAGGGCCCGGGCGAAGCGGCGGAGATACGGCAAATGGGGGCTTATCACCTCGGTGATCGTCATAGACGGCGGCTCCGCGTCGTTAGGGTCTTTTTCGGCTTATCCGACGTAAAATTCCAGTCCTCAACGTTTGTTCCGCTTCGAGGGAACAAAATCCAACGCTTGGCGTTTTCGCGGCGTATCAAAGGTTGTGCGTGCGAGTCGACAGGGCGGCGCGGGCGACAAGTCGGCTCGGAGCGGGTGGCGGAGCACATGATGAGTGAGGATAACGAAGCAAGCGACGCGCCGGAGTTGCCGGCGGACGCTCAGGCTCGCATCGGGGCGCGGCTGCGCCAGATGTACGACCATGTTCTGCAGGAGCCAGTCCCGGATCGGTTCATGTCGCTTCTGAACCAGCTCCAGGCGAATCCGCTCCCGGGCGATGGTTCGCAGCGCGGCGACGATAACAATAAGACCGACCGATGACGCCATCTCCTGAGTTCCGCGACGGGCTGCTCGCCGAGATCCCGAGTCTGCGGGCGTTCGCGATGTCGCTTTGCGGCAAGAGCGATCGCGCCGACGATCTGGTGCAGGAGGCGCTCGTCAAGGCGTGGGCGGCCCAAGCCAGTTTCACCCCAGGCACCAATCTGCGGGCCTGGCTCTTCACGATTCTCCGCAACGTCTATTTCGGCGAGCTGAGAAAGCGCAAGCGCGAGGTGGAGGATGTCGACGGCGTGCACGCCGCCGGGCTGTCGGTGTCGGGCGAGCAGGATGCGCGCGTGGACTTCACTGATTTTCAGAAGGCGCTTGCTCAGCTTTCCGCCGACCAGCGCGAGGTGCTGACACTGATCGGCGCGTCCGGCTTTTCCTACGAGGAGGCGGCCGAAATCTGCGGCGTCGCAGTCGGAACCATCAAAAGCCGGCTCAACCGCGCCCGCGTCAAGCTGTCTGAGATCCTGTCCATCGAAACGCTTGCCGACATCGGTCCGGAGCCTTCTTCGCGCGCCGTGCTGTCGCGCAACGCCGGGCTTGCGTCCGGTGCGTAGTCTTCCGAGACGATCACAACCATTGTGAACCAGTTACGCACACGCGTCCTCGCGATCCTTGTCGCGGCGGCTCTTCCCGCCATCCTTTTCATTTCTGTTCTGGCCTACTGGATCTATCAGACGGGCAAGGACGCCGCGCTCGTCGGCCTTAGCCATGACGTCGCTCTTCTGACGTCGCGTTTCGACGCCATTCCGCCCGCCGGGATGCGGCTGGCGTGGCTGCTCGCCTCGACAGCGGACTGGGGCGACTTGCGGAAGGGCCCATGCGACGCGCGCGTCAAAGCCATTGTGGAGCGCTTTCCCGGTTATGGGGGAATGCTGATCTATGAGGACGGCGCGCTCGTCTGCTCGGCCGGAGCGCCATTTCCCGCGAGCAGCGCCCGCTCTCTCAAGACGCTCGCGCCGGCGCTTGGCGCGAGTCAGACGTGGGCCGGCCTGCTGCCCGGCGCCGCCGGCGGGCCGGTGATCGCGGCCGCGGGCAGCGCCGCCAATCAGGGCCGCTCCATGACGGTGGTTCTCGCCATCGATCCGCGGCAGATCGCGACGCTGCTGGGATGGTTCCGAAGCGTTGATTCCAGTAGGGCCCAGCTCGTCGATCGCAACGGACAATCGATCGGAGCCATCGCCAGGAATGACGTCGTCCCGATCGAGACGCCGCTGCCGGACGGCGAACAGGTGAGAACCGTCGGGGACGCCTCCGGCCGCTCCTTCATCATCACGTCGACGAAGCTTGCGTCCGCCGATGTCTGGGTCGTCACCGAGCAGCGCGAGACCGATGTTCTCGCCGGCGCCCGCAATCAGATGATCCTCGCCCTGATGGCGCCGGTGCTGACCCTGTTGCTGGTCGGCCTCGCCGTCTGGTTCGGCCTCACCCAGTTCGTCATCCGATGGATCAACCGGTTGATCCTGGTCACGCGCGCCTATTCGGAGGGCGATCTGGGGGCCCGCGTCGGCGACGCCGGGGCCGCCCCGCGGGAAATCAGGGAGCTTGCCCGCCGTTTCGACGGACTCGCCGACCGCATGGCCGAGCGGTCGGTCGAGCTCGAAGGAGAGGTGCTGCAGAAGCGGCGCTACATCCGCGAACTCCATCATCGGGTCAAAAACAATCTTCAGGTCATCGCCTCGCTGCTCGCCCTGCAGAAGCGCAGCCTTCCGCCGCCGCAGCGCGTCATCCTCCGGTTCCCGGTCGACAGGGTGAACGCCATGGCGGCCGCGTTCGGCGTTTCCTACTCGCAAACCGAAAGCGGCGACGTCGGCGTGCTGGCGGTGGTGCGCGAGGTGATTTCGCGGCTCGAGACGGGCGCGGAGTCGCGCAAAAGCCGCGTCGAGCTCTCCGTCAGGGGTGAGGAGCGCGAGGTCAATCTCGATACGGCGATCGCCATCGCCATGCTGCTGGCGGAACTGCTGCCGCCTTTTCTCGCCGCGGGCGCCCAATCCAATCTCTCGATCGCGGTCGATGTCGAACTGCTTCAGGAGTCGCTGATCATCAGGGCTTCGAGCCCGTCCGCCATAACCGAATTCCATGACAGGCTGTCACGCCGATTCATCAGCGCCTACCTGTCGCAGCTCCATGCGAGCCTTTCCGAAACAACGGAAAGAAACGCCGAATTGTCGATACCTCTGACTATCGCCGCCTCGCCGAACAGCGCCGCCTGAGACGGTCAGATCAGCGGCCGGGGCGACAGGTCCTGATCGACATATTCGGACAGACGCTCCAGCGCTTTCAGGTTCAGCATCCGCATGCGCGAGCCGTTCCGCGCGAACATGCCGACGCGGCGGAGACGGGCGAGCGTCTTGTTGGTGTGAACGAGCGAGAGGCCGAGCGCGTCCGCGATGTGCTGCTGCGTGATCGGCAGCTCGAACTCATCGTTCTCCACGAGACCGAGCGCGCGCGCCCGCTTGAAAAGGCTGATCAGAAGCGCCGCCACCCGCTCGTCGGCAGTGCGCCGGCCGACCGATAGGAGACCTTCGTCCACCAGCGCTTCCTCGCGCGATCCGAGCCAGGTCACATCGAACGCAAGCTGCGGCGTCTCCGTGAACAGGCGCCAGACGCCGCGGCGCGGCAGCACGCAAAGATGCACCGGCGTCAGGGACTCCACCCCATACTGGGCGGCTTCGAACATGGCCGACTGCAGCCCGATCAGGTCGCCGGGCAGAATGAAATGAAGGATCTGCCGCCGGTCGTCCGACAGGATGCGATAGCGAAAAGCCCAGCCGCGATAGAGCGTGTAAAGGCAGGGATTTCGCTCACCGGGCGCGATGATCGTCGCGCCCGACGGCATGTGACGATCCTCCTGCTTGATGTCGTTGATCTTGCCGATCTCGTCTTCCGACAGCGGCTTGAAAATCGGCAGGTCGCGCAAAGCGCAATTCCAGCAGAGAACAGTTTTCTCGCCGCAGGGGGCGCGGAGGATCTGTTCAGTCATGCGTCTGCAACCTCCCCGACCATCTCCTGAAACGCTCTGTGGACTCGGGCGGGCGGATATAGCGCTCTCCGGCTGGGACCGCCATAGAGGTATGGACAGGCCCAACGTGTCATATGACGGGATTGCACAGGTCCCGTCAGCGGCATTCCGCTCCGCCGGCTCCCGTGTTAGGCGGCGGCCAAGGAGCAGCTATGCCTCAAAATCTTCGCCGCGTCGCCCGCGCGCTTCTGTCCGTCTCCGACAAGGCCGGCCTGATCGCGTTCGCCCAGGCCCTGACGCAACGAAACGTCGCCATCCTCTCGACCGGGGGGACGCGCAAGGCCCTCATTCAGGCCGGCGCGCCGGCGCTCGAAGACGCTCCATCCGCGCATCCATGGAGGGCTTCTGGCGGTCAGGGAAAATCCGGAGCACAGCGCCGCGATGCTGGCGCACGGGATCGAGCCGATCGACCTGCTCGTCGTCAATCTCTATCCGTTCGAGCAGACCCTGGCGAAAGGCGCTCCGTTCGAGGATTGCGTCGAGAATATCGACATCGGCGGGCCGGCGATGATCCGGGCCGCGGCCAAGAATTTCGACGCCGTGACGGTGGTGGTCGACCCGGCCGACTATGAGGCGGTGCTGGCGGAACTCGAGGCGCATGACGGCGCGACGACGCTGGCGCTGCGCAAGCGGCTGGCGGCCAAGGCGTTCGCGCGGACGGCGAGCTATGACGCGGCGATCGCCGAGTGGCTGTCGCGCGAGGCGGGCGAGCCAACGCCGGCATGGCGCAGTTTCAGCGGCGCGCTGGCCCAGCCTCTTCGTTACGGCGAAAACCCGCATCAGGCCGCCGCCTTCTACAAGACGGCCGAGCGCCGCTTCGGCGTCGCGACGGCGCGCCAGCTTCAGGGCAAGGAACTGTCCTACAACAACATCAACGACACGGACGCCGCCTTCGAATGCGTGGCGGAGTTCGACGCCGCGCGCGAGGCCGCCTGCGTCATCGTCAAGCACGCCAATCCCTGCGGCGTCGGCGTCGGCGCCTCGCTGGCGGACGCCTATGCGAAAGCGCTGCGCTGCGATCCCGTCTCGGCTTTCGGCGGCATCGTCGCGCTCAACCGCGGGCTCGACCGCGCCACGGCGGAGGAGATCGCGCGCCTCTTCACCGAGGTCGTCATCGCGCCGGACGCCGATGACGACGCGATCGCGGCGTTCGCCGCGAAAAAGAATCTGCGTCTTCTTCTCGCGGGAGGACTGCCCGACGCGGCGCAGCCCGGCCTTGTCGTGCGCAGCGTCGCAGGCGGGCTGCTGGCGCAGGATCGCGACGCGGCCGATCTCGACGAGTCGAAGCTCGTCGTCGCGACTAGGCGCCCCCCGACGGCGGCCGAGATGAGCGACCTGCGCTTCGCATTCAAGGTGGCGAAGCATGTGAAATCGAACGCCATTGTCTACGCCAGGAACGGCGCGACGGTCGGCGTCGGCGCGGGACAGATGAGCCGCGTGGATTCAGCCCGAATCGCCGCCTGGAAGGCGGTCGAGGCGGCCCGCGCGGCGGGCGAGAGCGAGGAATGGACGCGCGGCGCCGTCGCCGCGTCGGACGCCTTCTTTCCGTTCGCGGACGGCCTCCAGTCGATTATCGACGCCGGCGCCACCGCCGTCATCCAGCCTGGCGGCTCGATGCGCGACGCGGAGGTGATCGCGGCCGCCGACGCCGCCGGCATCGCGATGGTGCTGACCGGCATGCGCCATTTCCGCCACTGACGGCCTGCCCCTCCTGTCTCGCGAGGAAGCGTGAGCGCCTGATCAGCGCGCGGCGAGCGCGCTGATCGAATTGGCGGCCACGATGAGCCGCGCCAGGCCCGGCTCGCCGGAGATGAATCCGGCGATATCGTCCTGCGCGGCGTCGAGCGCCCGCTTACGCTCCGTGCGCCAGCCCTCGATCGAGTCGGCGCCCATCGACGCCACGGTCGCGACGAGGCGGGTCTGCGCGTCATCGATCGCCGCGAGCGCCTGATCGCGGGCGCGCTGCTCATACTCGTCGCGCGCCGACACCGCGCGCGCCTTGGCGCGCACCGCATCGAGCTTCAGAAGATCCACAAGCTGAAGCTGACGGCGCATGACCTCGGCGACAGGCTGGCCGATCTCCTGCGCCGTGCGCACGACGCCCGGAGTCGCGGTGACGATGCTCAAAGCCGACAAGCGCGCCGCGAGTTCGGGCGGGACCTGCTGGGCGACGAGTTTGTCGCGATCGGCCTTCAGGCTGGCGGCGTCGTCCGCCGGCAACAGGTCGTCGACATCGCCGAGCAGCGATGCGACGGCGCTGCTGATCAGATCGGTGTCGCGCGCGAGATCGAAGTCGCCGCTGATGCGCGCGCCGACGAACCAGGCGAGAGAGGAGATCAGCGCGTCCTGCACGCGCGCGAAAAGGTCGAGCTGAAGCTGACCGCCGATCTTGCCGTCGAGAGCTTCGATGGCGCGATTGAGATCGAGAAGGCCAAGCGAATCGCGGGCGGCGATATAGGCGTCGGCGACGTCGACCGCCGCGGCGCCGCTCGTCTGCGTCACGCGCTCGACGATCGTCGGCCCGCCGCGATTGACGATGGCGTTGGCGAGTTGCGTCGCGATGATCTCGCGCCGCAACTGATGATGACCGATCTCATCGGCGAACGCGTCGCGCATCTCGGAGGGAAAATAGCGGCTGTATTCGTCGGCGAGATAAGGCTCGTCCGGGACGCGGCTTTCGAGGATCACATCCTTCAGCGCCAGCTTGGCGTAGGCGAGAAGCACCGACAGCTCCGGCCGCGTCATGCCTTCGCCGCGCGCCGCGCGCTGCGCCATCGCCAGATCGTCCGGCAGGTTCTCGACGACGCGATCGAGCCGCCCCTCGGCCTCGAGCCGCCGCATGAAGCGCGCGACGAAAGGCATGTCCTCGGCGCCGCGCCGCTCGGCGAGCGAGAGGGCGAGCGTCTGGAGATAATTGTTGCGCAACACAAGCTGCGCGATTTCGTCGGTCATGGAGACGAGCAGCGCGTCGCGTTTCTGTTTCGGCAGGCGGCCGTCGCTCGACGGTCTGGCGAGGGCGATCTTGATGTTCACCTCCACGTCGGAGGTGTTGACGCCGGCCGAGTTGTCGATCGCGTCGGTGTTGAGCCTCACGCCATGACGCGCGGCCTCGATGCGGCCGAGCTGCGTGCAACCGAGATTGGCGCCTTCGCCGATCACCTTGCAGCGCAACTGCGCGCCGGCCGCGCGGATCGCGTCGTTGGCGCGGTCTCCGACGTCGGAGTCGCGTTCGGCGCTCGACCGGATATAGGTGCCGATGCCGCCGAACCAGAGAAGATCGACAGGCGCGCGCAGGATCGCATTCATCAGGTCGGCCGGCGTCATCGCTCCCTGCTGAAGCCCCAGCGCCTCGCAGGCTTCCGGCGACAGCGTGACGGATTTCGCCGTTCGCGAATAAACGCCGCCGCCCTTCGAGATGATCGACTTGTCGAAATCCTGCCAGCTCGATCGCGGCAACTCGAACAGGCGTTTCCGCTCCTTCCAGCTTGCGTCGGCGTCGGGCGTCGGGTCGATGAAAATATCGCGATGATCGAAGGCGGCGAGGAGCTTCATCTGCCGCGACAGCAGGACGCCGTTGCCGAACACGTCGCCCGACATGTCGCCGACGCCGACTGCGGTGAAAGGCTGCGACTGGATGTCGACGTCGATCTCGCGGAAATGGCGCTTCACCGCCTCCCACGCGCCGCGCGCCGTGATGCCCATTTTCTTGTGGTCGTAGCCGACGGAGCCGCCCGACGCGAAGGCGTCGCCGAGCCAGTGGCCCCGCTCGAGCGAGATGGCGTTGGCGATGTCCGAAAAAGTCGCCGTGCCCTTGTCGGCGGCGACGACCAGATAGGGATCATCGTCATCGTAGCGGATCGTCAGCGCCGGCGGCACGACATGGCCGCCGACGAGATTGTCGGTCACATCGAGCAGCGCGCCGACGAAAATCTTGTAGGCTTCGACGCCCTCGGCCATCCAGGCCTGGCGGTCGCCCGGAGCCGGAAGCAGCTTGGGAAAGAACCCGCCCTTCGCGCCGACCGGCACGATGACCGCGTTCTTGACCTGCTGCGCCTTCACCAGGCCGAGCACCTCGGTGCGGAAATCCTGCGGCCGGTCGGACCAGCGCAGCCCGCCGCGCGCGACCTTGCCGAAGCGCAGATGAAGCCCCTCGACACGCGGCGAATAGACAAAGATCTCGCGAAACGGTTTCGGCAGGGGCAAGCCCTCCACCTTGGCGCAGTCGAACTTGATCGCGATCGCCGGCCGGCTCTCGCCCTTGTCGTCAAGCTGATAGAAGTTGGTGCGCACGGCCGCCTGCACGAGATTCATCACGCGGCGCAGGATGCGATCCTCGTCGAGGTTCGAAACGCCGTCGAGCGCCTCGGATATTTCGGCGAGCAGGACATTCTCGCGGGTGATGCGATCGGCGAGGGAGCCCTTGGCGTTGGGATCGAAGCGCGCGGCGAACAGATCGACGATGCGCGCAGCGATCGCGCCGTTCTTCACCAGCGCCGCAGCCATGTATTCGAGCGGGTAGGGCACGACGATCTGGCGGAGATAGCGCGTGAGCGCGCGCAGAACGGCGATGGAGCGCCAGGGAAGGCCGGTCTCCAGGGTGAGCGCGTTGAGCTTGTCCGACTCCGCCTCTCCGGCCAGAACCGCAAGCAGCACGGCGCTCAGTCCGGTCTCCAGCTTGTCGAGATCGATCGCCTCGCCCGACGCCTGTTCGATCAGCATGTCGTGCACGGAAATCCGCGCGCCGTCATGGTCCGGCGGCGCGATCTCGTAAGTGCGCTCGTTCAGCACGTTGAAGCCGATATTCTCGAGCACGGGCACGCGCAGCGACAGCGGAACCGGCGCGCCGAGGACGAACAGCTTCAGGTGAATGCGGCGCTGCTCGTCATTCCGGCGATAGAAGTCGACGGCGCGCGGCGCGGCGGGCGTCAGGCTTTCCATCACCGTGATGTCGTTGACCGCGTCCGCCGCCGGGAAATGATCGCGATAGGAGGCGCTGAACGCTTCGCCATAACGCAGCGCGAGCGCGCGCGCGGCGTCGCCGTCGAGCCTTTCCGAAAGCTCGTCCTTCAGGGCGTCGAGCCAGGTGCGGGTGATCGCCGCGATGCCGGCTTCGAGCACGTCTTCCTCAACGACCGGCGTCTTACCCTCATCGCGGCCGATGATGTAATGGGTGCGCGCGAGCGGCCCTTCGGGATAGGCGGGATAGGCGGCCGAGACGCGGCCCTTGAAGGAGTCCGCCAGAAATTCGCCGACGCGCCGCCGCACGCTGGTGTCGTAGCGGTCCTTCGGCACATAGACGAGCACCGAGACGAAGCGGTCGAACGTGTCGACGCGCGACAGAACGCGCACGCGCGGGCGCTCATACAGCGCCAGAATGCTGCGCGCGAAACGCTGCAGCGTCTTGGCGTCGATCTGGAAAAGCTCGTCGCGCGGGAAATTCTCGAGCACGTTCATCAGGGCGCGGCCGGAATGACTCGCGGGATCGTAATGAGCGCCGGCTACGACCTGGGCGATCTTCTCGCGCAGATAGGGGATGGCCGTGGGCGAAGCGGTGTAGGCGTTCGAGGAGAAGAGGCCGACAAGGCGCATCTCGCCCTGCAACTGGCCCTCCGGCGAGAACAGCTTGATGCCGATGTAGTCGAGATGGGCGCGGCGGTGCACGCGCGACTTCACATTCGCCTTGGTGATGATGAGCGCGTCGGGGCGCGCGAGGAAGGCGCGGATCTCGGGCGTGACGGACAAACTCTTTCCGCCGCGCCGCATGATCTGAACGGCGGGATCGCGCAGGATGCCGAGCCCGGTTCCATCGACGGGGCCGGCGGCGGCGTCGCCGCTCTGATAGTTGTAGACGCGCAATCCCAGGAAGGTGAAATTCTCGTCGGCGAGCCAGTCGAGAAACGCGATCGCCTCGGCCACCTCTTCGCGCGGCAGCGGCGGCGGGTTGGCGCGGTAGGCGAGCACCGCCGCCGCGAGCTGGCCGCGCATCGCGATCCAGTCGGCGACGGCGACGCGCACGTCGCGGTACACGGCGTCCAGTCCCTGGATGAGCGACTGGCGGGCTTCCTCGCCGGGCAGGCGGTCGACGGCGATCTCGATCAGACTCTCGCGCCGCGCGCCCTCGGGGGCGCTCGCGCTCGCATCGCCGGCGAAACGCACGAAGCCGCCGCCGGCGTCACGCTCGACCGCGACGATGGGATGGAGGACGAGCAGCGGCTCGACGCCGCGCTCGTTCAGTTCAGCCAGGGTCGAATCGAGCAAAAAGGGCTGGTTGTCGTTCACCACCTCGATCAACGTCACGTCGCGCGGGCGACCGGCGATGGTCGCGACATGATCGGTCAGGCGGATGCGATGCGCTCCCGGCTGGCGCGGAGAGGCGAGGAAGTCGAAGGCGATGGCGGCCGCCTCGCTTCGGTAGGCGGCGTCGAAGCCGGCGATGTCTTCCGCCGCCGCGCGCGCGAACAGCAAGTCAGAGAAAGCGGCCGGCGGTTTGGCAGGGGTGGTCGGCTTCTGTTTGTCCAGCATCACAACCTCCCGGATGCGCCTGTTCAGGCTGGTTGGAGCAATTCCGCAATTCTCCGAATCGCGGAATCGCTCCTGATGTTTATTTTATCGTATTTTCTTCACGCGAACCGTTACTCACTTCGCTCGAAAATGCTCCAGGCATTTGCTACTCTTGTCGCCCGCTCGCGACAATATCGCGACAGTATGGCCAGGAATTCAGGGAGGAACGTCGCCATGACGCAATCCGGTTCGGCGCGCAGCGCCCAGGCGAAAGCCGCGGGACAGGATGGCGGCTCCAGGCGGCCGGAGGCGGGAGAGCGGCCAAAGCGGCAGGAGACGGCGCCGCGCGCCATGGCGCTCGATCTGCCGGAGGGCGAACTCTCCGAGGCGATGCAGGCCTATTTCAGGAAGTGCGAGGACAAGATCGGGTTCGTTCCGAACGTGCTGCGCGCCTACGCGATCGACAATGCCAAGCTTGAAGCGTTCGCCGCCTTCTACAACGATCTGATGCTCGCGCCTTCTGGCCTGTCGAAGCTGGAGCGCGAGATGATCGCCGTCGGGGTGTCGGCCGAGAATCGCTGCTTCTATTGCCTTGCCGCGCACGGCGCCGCCGTGCGGCAGCTCTCCGGCGATCCGGCGCTGGGCGATCTCATGGCGATGAATTATCGCGCCGCCGAGCTCTCGGCGCGCCATCGCGCGATGCTGGATTTCTCGGTCAAACTGACGCGGGAAAGCTACGCCATCGGCGAGGAGGATCGCGAGGCTTTGCGCCGCGCCGGCTTCGGCGAGAAAGACATCTGGGACATCGCGGCCGTCGCATCGTTCTACAATATGTCGAACCGCATGGCCTCGGCCGTCGATATGCGGCCCAACCCAGAATATCACGCGCAGGCTCGCTAGACGCTGGCGACGCCTTGCGGCGACGAGGGAGCCGACGGGCGATCGTCTCGCTCAATGCTCTTCCGAGAACGTTCCGTTTCCCGGCGGCGCGCAAAAAGAAGGCCGGCTGAGCCGGCCATTGGAGGGATTCTGATCGATTGGCCCGACGACGCTCGTCCGGGGGCTGGGGGGCTGACAATCCGGAACGGAACGCCGCCGGGCCTTCGAGGCAACGAAAACAAATCTACCGTTCGATGCGGCCGGCGTTGGGCTCGATCGGGGCGAAACTGTGAAATATGCACGATGACGCGTCGTTGTTTGCAAGGGTTGCGGCGCGCAGAGCGCGGGCGCATCATAGCCGGCGACAGAATCCGCCGAAGAGCTTGATATGACGGACAACACGGGGAGCGACAGTTCCGAAGCAAGTTCGACCGGCGCGGTCGTCGCTTTCAACCGGCCTCCGCAGCCGAACACCGTTTTCGACCGCCGCGAACTGAACCATATCCTCGATCTTTACGGCCGTATGGTCGCCGATGGCGAATGGCGCGACTACGCGATTGATTTTGGCCGCGACCGCGCGGTTTTTTCGGTTTTCCGCCGCGCCGCCGAAGTGCCGCTCTATCGGATCGTGAAGGACAGCCGCTTGCGTCACAAGCAGGGGCTCTACAGCGCCGTCGCCGCGACCGGAGCGGTGCTGAAGCGCGGCCACGACTTGCAGCGCGTGCTGGCGGTCATCGACAAGCGCCCGACGCTCGTCCGCGCATGACAGGCGTCTTCGCCTTCTCGATCCGCGTTGCGCCCTTTCGCGATCCGCCGCCAACAAAAAGCCCCGCCGAAGCGGGGCTTTTCGGTTTCGGTTCGGGGCTTTCGCCTACTCGCGCTGGCCGAAGATCGACAGCAGCGAGGTGAACATGTTGATGAAGTTCAGGTACAGGTTCAGCGCGCCCATGATGGAAGCCTTGCCCATCGCGACCGCGTCGCCGGCGACATAGTCATACTGCTCCTTGAGGCGCTGCGTGTCCCACGCCGTGAGGCCGGCGCAGATCAGCACGACGAGCACGTTCAGCGCGAGCTGGAGGCCGGTCGCCTTGAAGAACAGCACGTTCAGCAGCCCGACGATGACGACGCCGAACAGGCCCATCACCAGGAAGCTGCCCATGGCCGAGAGGCTGCGCTTCGTCGTGTAGCCCCACAGCGACATGGCGGCGAAGGCCGCGGCCGTCGCGAAGAAGGCGTTGGCGATGGAGCCAAGCTTGAACACGAAGAAGATCGAACCGAGCGAGAGGCCCATCGAGGCGGCGAAGGCCCAGAAGGTCCCAAGCAGCGCGGTGTAGCTCATGTTCTCGAAACGGAACGACAGGAACAGCACGAAAGCGAGCGGCGCCAGCATGACGACATACTTCACGGGCGACGCGTACAGCGTCTGCACGATCGGATTGCCAAGGCCAAGCAGCGAGATGCCGAACGCCACAACGCCCGAGATCGCCAGACCAAGGACCATGTGGTTGTAAATGCCGATCATATAAGACCGGAGGCCCTGATCATAGACTGCAGCCCCGGCCCCCGCCGCTCCGGACCCGTAGGTCGGATAGGCATTGCGGTCGAAGTTGGTCATTGAGTTCCTCTCCAAAGATCGGCGCAGATTGTCCGCGCGCGTATGGGGAATATGGGGCGCCCGCCTATCGCTGACAAGAGGCCGGCAAGACTCATCGGCCGCGATTACAGAGTTTTGAAGACCTCAACCGCTTTACCCAACATTTCTGCGGCGCAACGAAGTGGGTATACATTGCCTATATTTAAAGTGTTCGCAGCCTTTCAGCAATATTTGTTCCGAGCAATCGCCATGTCCCAAGCAAACCAAGAATAATGGTGATCGAAATCGCCAGAAACGCTGTCAGTAACGCGCCGCCGAGTTCAAAGGAGAAGCTGAGCTGCATGACCCGGGTTACGACGACCTGAGCCGCGATGGTTCCGGCGACTATCCCGAACGCGCTCACGAGCAGGCCCAGCGCGCCATATTCGGCGCAGAAGGCTTTCAGGAGCCGGCCGCGCGTCGCGCCGAGCGTCTTCAGAATCACCGCGTCATACTGCCGGGCGCGCTGGCCGGCGGCGAGAGCGCCCGCCAGCACCAGCAGGCTGGACAGGATGGCGATCGCGCTCGCGCCCCGGATGGCGATCGCGAGCTGGCGGACGATCTTGTCCAGCGCCTCGATGGCGTCGCGCACGCGCACGCTCGTCACGGACGGGAAGTCGGCGCTGAGGCGACGGATGAGCCCCGCCTCCTCGGCCGTCGTCGGAGCATGATCGAAGCTCACCGTGGCGAGATGGGTGTGCGGCGCGCCCGCGAAGGTGTTGGGCGAGAACACCATGACGAAATTGATCCCCAACGACCGCCATTCCACCTTGCGGAGGTTGGCGACCGTCGCCGTGATGTCGCGGCCGAGCACGTTGACCACGATCTGATCGCCGACCTTCAGGCCAAGGCCCTTCGCGATCTCGGCGTCGAAGGAGACGAGGTTGACGCCGCGATGGTCCGGCGCCCACCATTGTCCCTCGACGAGGGTCGAGTTCGGCGGCGGCGTCTCGGAATAGGTGATGCCGCGATCGCCGTCGAGCACCCAGGAGATCTGGTCGGGCGCCTTGATGTCCTCCGCGCGCCGGCCGCCGAGCGACACGATCCGGCCGCGCATCATCGGCGTTCTTTCCACCTTGGCGCCGGGCGCGGCCGCGCCAAGCGCTGCGTCGAACCGCGGCGCCTCCGCGTTCGGAATGTCGAGAAAGAAGAACGCCGGCGCCTTGTCCGGCAGGTTGCGCGACAACTCCCGGCGCAGATTGACGTCGATCTCGATGATGGCGACGAGCAGCGAGACGCCCAGTCCGAGCGACAGCACCAGCGACGGGGTCAGCGCGCCGGGCCGATGGATGTTGGCGAGCGCGAGGCGCCATTCCGTGCGGCGCGGACGCGGCATGCGCCTGGCGGCGGCCATGATCAGCGCGGCGACGATGCGCAGCAGCACGAAGATCGCGGCGACGGCGGCGACCGTCATCACCGCCGTGCGGCGCTCCCAGGCGAAGCCGACGGCGACGCCGGCGAGGGCTGCGATCGCCGCGAGCGTGGCGACGACATAGGGCCAGCGCGGCCAGCGTTTCGCGGGGTCGATGCGGTCGCGGAACAGCGCCGAGACCGGCGTGTCATGGGCGCGGCCCAGCGGCCAGAGCGCGAAGGCGAGCGTCGTCACATAGCCGTAGACGAGCCCCAGAAACACGTCGCGCAGATCAGGGCGCGGATCGATCGGAATCGGCAGAAGATCGCCGCCCAGCCAGGACACAAGATAGGGCAGGGCCAATCCGATGGCGACGCCGATCGCCACGCCGATCGTCGCCAGCGCCAGCGCCTCGGCCAGCGCCAGCCCGAACACCGCGTGGCCGCTGGCGCCGAGCGCCTTCAGCACCGCGAAGGTTTCCTGCCGCGCCTCGATGAAGGTTCTTACGGCGTTGGCGATGCCGACGCCGCCGACGACGAGCGCCGTCAGGCCGACGATCGCGAGGAACTGGCTGAAGCGATCGATGTTGCGCGCGACGTTCGGCGAGGCGTTGCCGCGCGAGCGGATCTCCCAGCCGGCCTGCGGCAGATCGCGCCTGACGCCGTCGAGCGCGGCCGCCAGCGCCGCGTCATCGAGCGGCGGATCGGCCTGCACGCGGTAGATCCAGCGCGCGATGCTGCCGGGCTGAATGAGGCCGGAGGCCTGCAGCGCCTCCTGCGACGCAAGAAGGCGCGGGCCGAAGCCGACGCCGGTCGCCAGCTTGTCCGGCTCATCGACCAGCGCGGCGGCGATCACGACGCGGGCCGCGCCCAGCTCGGCGCGGTCGCCGACCTTGAGATTGAGCCGCGCCAGCACCAGCGGATCGGCGATGACGCCGAAGTCGCCGTCCGCGTCGCGCTTCAGCGCAGCCGCGCCAAGGGGCGGGTCGGTCGTCAGCGCCCCGGCGGCGGGATAGGCGCCGTCGACGGCCTTCAGCTCCACCAGGGTCGCGTCGTTCGACGGCAGGCGCAGCATCGCGCGCGTGGTGATGATGGAGGACAGCCGTCCCAGCCGCTCGAGCCGCTGGCGCTCCTCCGGCGCGATGTCGCGGTTGACGATGAAGAACGCCGCATCGCCGCCGAGGATCGTGCGGCCCTCGCGCGTCATGCCGCCGACGAGGCTCGTCGACAGCGCGCCGATGCCCGTGATCGAGGCGACGCCGATGGCGAGACAGGCGATGCAGACGCGGAAGCCCGTCAGCCCGGCGCGCAGATCGCGCAGCGCGATGCGCAAAATGGTGAAGAGCGCGACGCCGCGCGCGCGTCCCGCCGCCGGCGCGGAAGCAAGGGCTGCGCTCATCGATCGCTTCCGGAGGCGGCTTCGTCGCTTGCAGCCTGCTGCGCGGCCTGATCGTGCGACTCGTCGATGCGGCCGTTGCGGATGCGGATCACCCGGTCGCATCTCGCCGCGAGGTCATTGTCGTGCGTGACGATAACCAGGGTGGCGCCGCGCTCGTTCTTCAGCGCGAACAGGAGGTCGACGATCTGCTCGCCGGTCGCGCCGTCGAGATTGCCCGTGGGCTCGTCGGCGATGACCAGCGGCGGATGCGGCGCGACAGCGCGCGCGATGGCGACGCGCTGCTGCTCGCCGCCGGAGAGCTGCGCCGGATAATGATGCAGACGATGACCGAGGCCGACGCGCGTCAACTCCTGCTCCGCCTTGTCCCACGCCTTCGGATCGTCGGCGAGTTCGAGCGGCACCGCGACATTCTCGAGCGCCGTCATGGTGGGAATCAGGTGGAAGGACTGGAAGATGATGCCGATCCGGCGGCCGCGGAACCGCGCCAGATCGTCCTCGTCCAGGGCGCCGAGCGTCTGTCCGTCGACGATGACGGCGCCCCGGTCGACCGGCTCCAGGCCGGCGATGGTCATCAGAAGAGTCGATTTGCCGGAGCCGGAGGGGCCGACGAGCGCCACGATCTCGCCCGGCTCTATCTCCAGAGTGATCCCGTTCAGGATATGCACGCGCGACGCGCCGGCGCCCAGCGACAGTTGGACGTCGTCGAGCCGGATCGACGGCGAGGGGCGAGGCGGCGTCATGAGCATGTGGCGTTTGCCGGCAGGAGAAGACTGTGGACGATTGTGCAGGTGCGAACCGAACTGTGTCGAGGCGGATTGTGGCTGGTTTAGGTCTCGGCGCCGCGGCCGCCGCATTACAATCCGGTAACCTCGCCGCGCAGCCGGCGCGACCGATCAAGCTCGTGGCGCTCGGCGACAGCCTGACTGCGGGTTACGGGCTGCCGGCGAACGCCGCCTTTCCCGCCGTGCTGCAGCGCGCCCTCAACGAGAAGGGCCGGCTGGCGCAGATCGCGAACGCCGGCGTCTCCGGCGACACCGCGACCGGCGGGCTCGACCGGCTCGACTGGTCGACGCCGGACGGCACCGACGGGGTGATCGTCGAACTGGGCGCTAACGACATGCTGCGCGGCGTCGATCCCGCCGTCACGGAAAAGGCGATCGACCAGATCGTCAACAGGCTCAAGGCGCGCGGCATCCCGGTTCTGCTGGCCGGCATGCTGGCGGCGCCGAATCTCGGAGCGGAGTACGGGGAGAAATTCGCCGGCCTCTACAGGCGCGTGGCGGAGACCCATGGCGCGACGCTCTATCCCTTCTTTCTCGACGGCGTCGCGGGGCAGCGCGGCCTGACCCAGCCGGACGGGCTCCATCCGACGGCGGAGGGGGTGGTGGTGATCGTGCGGCGGATCCTGCCGACGGTGGAAGCCTTTCTCGACGCTCTGCCGGCGCGCGGGGGCGGATAACGCCCAGCGCATGGGGGCCCGCCGCGCTGACGCCACGTTCGCCGCGCTTCATGGCGCCGCCGGTCGCCATCCCCATGTGGACAGCGGCAGGGCGGGACGGCCGTCCGGAGTCGCGGATCGGTCATCCTGCTAAGCTAGGTCGGTGTTGCGTGATTCGCGGAGGCCCGCCGTGCCCCGTCTGTTTACCGGGTTCGAAATACCGTCGGACGTCGCGTCCGAACTGTCGATGCTGAGGGGCGGAGTCTCGGGCGCCCGATGGGTCCAGCCGGACAACTATCATGTCACGCTGCGCTTTCTCGGCGACATCGACGGGGCGACGGCGCGCGATTTCGCCGCCGCTCTCGACGAGGTCCAGTCCGAGCCGGTCGATGTGAGCATCGAGGCGCTCGGCTCGTTCGGCGGCGACAGGCCGCACACCCTGTTCGCCAAGGTGAAGCTGTCGCGCGATCTCGCCGATCTCCAGAACGAACATGAGCGGCTGGCGCGCATCGTCGGCCTGCCGCCGGAAACGCGGAAGTTCACGCCGCATGTGACTCTCGCGCGGATGCGGCAGGCGAGCGTCCACGGCGTCGCCGCCTGGCTCGGCGCGCGGGCGCTGTTCCGCGCCATCACCTTCACCGCGCAACGGTTCGTGCTGTACTCCTCGCGCGAATCGACCGGCGGCGGTCCCTATCTGGTGGAAGCGCAATATCCGCTCGGATGGTCCGACGAGTTCGCGCACCAGCCCGCCTGAAGGAAGGAGGCGCCAATGGCGCGTCCGCGAAAACTGTCCATCACCGAGCGCGAGGACGCGCTCAAGGCGCTGCCGGACTGGCGGCCGGTCGACGATCGCGACGCGATCGCGCGACGTTTCACGTTCAAGAATTTCAGCGAGGCGTTCGGCTTCATGGCGCGCGTCGCTCTCGTCGCGGAAAAGATGGACCATCATCCGGAATGGTCGAATGTCTACAAAACCGTCGATGTGACGCTCTCGACCCATGACGCCGGCGGGCTGACGGAGCTCGACGTCGCGCTGGCGAAGAGGATGGATGCGATCGCGGGGCGATAGCTCTGCTGTTTTGGGCGACACTTCAAAAAAACGACTGCGGATCGACATCCACCACGGCGCGGATCGAGCGCACCGGCTTCGGACCTGACGCGATCATCGCGCGCAGATAGCCCGAGAGATCGAAGGCGCGCGGCGCCTTGACCAGCAGGCGGTAGCGATGGCGGCCGCGCACGAGTGCGAGCGGCGCCTCGGCCGGTCCCAGCACCATGACGCCCTCGGCGCGCGGCGCATTGCGCGCCAGCGCGCGCGCATGCTGCGCGGCGTCGTCCTGCGCCGTCGCCGACACGATGATCGCGGCGAGCCGGCCGAAGGGCGGCAGAGTCGCCTCGCGCCGCAGCGCGATCTCTTCCGCATAGAAGCGCTCGACATCGCCGGACAGCAGCGCCGCGATGACGGGGTGATCCGGCTGATGCGTCTGCAAATAGGCGCGTCCCGGCTTCTCGCCGCGTCCGGCGCGTCCCGTCACCTGCTGCATCAGCTGGAAGGTGCGCTCCGACGCGCGCAGATCGCCGCTCGCCAGTCCGAGATCGGCGTCGATGACGCCGACGCAGGTCAGGCCGGGAAAATTATGGCCTTTCGCCACGAGCTGCGTGCCGATGACGATGTCGACCTTGCCGTCCGCGATCTCGGCGAATTCCTGACGCAGGCGCTCGGCGCCGCCCGGCATGTCGGAGGAGAGGATCAGCGCGCGCTTGTCGGGGAACTGGATCGCGACCTCCTCGGCGAGTCGCTCCACGCCGGGACCGCACGCCGTCAGAGAATCCAGCGCGCCGCAGTTGGGGCAGGCGTCCGGCTTCTTCTCGCGATGGCCGCAATGATGGCAGCGCAGCGAGCGCGTGAAGCGATGCTCGACCAGCCAGGCCGAGCAGTCCTCGCAGCGAAAGCGATGGCCGCAGGCGCGGCACAGCGTGAGCGGCGCATAGCCGCGGCGGTTGAGAAACAGCAGAACCTGCTCGCCCTCCGCCAGAGTCTGGCGCATCGCCGCGTCAAGCTCCGGCGCGATCCATCTCCCGCGCGCGGGGCCTCGGCTGCGCAGGTCGATGGCGGAGAGCCGCGGCAGCTCGCGCGCGCCATAGCGCTTCGGCAGAACGACATGCGCGTAGCGGCCGTTCTGCGCGTTCACGCGCGTTTCAAGCGACGGCGTCGCCGACGAAAGAATGACGGGGCAGTTCTCGATGCGGCCGCGGACGACGCTCATGTCGCGCGCGTGATAGAGCGCGACGTCCTCCTGCTTGTAGGCGGTCTCGTGCTCCTCATCGACGATGATGAGGCCAAGCGTCGCGAAGGGCAGAAACAGCGCGGAGCGCGCGCCGACGACGACCTTCTCCTCGCCGCGCGCGACGCGCTCGAACAGCCGGTCGCGCCGGCGCGCGCCGACGCCCGAATGCCATTCGGCGGGCGCGACGCCGAACCGCTGCTCGAAACGATCGCGGAACTGCGTCGTCAGCGCAATTTCGGGCATCAGGATGAGAATCTGTTTGCCGCAACGCAGCGCTTCGGCCACGGCCTCGAAATAAACCTCCGTCTTGCCCGATCCGGTGACGCCTTCGAGCAGCGCGACATTGAAAGAGGATACGCGCGTCATCTTGACGAGCGCCTCCGCGGCTTCACCCTGGCGCGCGTCGAGAACCGGCGCGGCGTGATCGGGATCCGGCGGCTGCGGCGGTCGGGCGATCATCGCCTCGACCAGAAGCACGCCTTCGTCGACAAGCCCGTCGATCACCGAGGAGGACACGCCGGCCGCCTCCGCGAGCGCCCGCTTCGGCGTCGCCAGTCCATTTGCGAGCGACGCCATCACGCGCCGCCGCGCCGGCGTCATGCGCCCCGGCTCCGTCCCGCTGGCGCGCACCGTCAGCGCGACGCGCTCGGGATGCTCCTGCGGCAGGCGCATCGCCATGCGCGCCGCCATGCCGCGCGGCGACAGCGTGTAGTTCGCGAGCCATTCGATGAGGCGCCGCAGCCCCGCCGGCATCGGCGGAACGTCGAGCTTTCCCTCGATCGCCTTCAGATTGCCGCCGCTGCGCGACCGGTCGACGGCCCAGACGACGCCGACCGTCTGCGAACGGCCGAGCGGAATCGCGACGATGTCTCCGGGCGCGAGCGCGAGGCCCGGCGGAATGGCGTAGGAATAGGCGGTGTCCACCGCCACCGGCGCTAGCACGTCGGCGACACCGCTTGACGCAGCGGAATCGGCGCGGTCGCGATCGGCCAGATGCTGATTGTCGTCCAAGAGGCTCACGCGGTCTGCTCGGCGACGATCTGGGCCAATTGACGGCGGCGGACAAGCGCGGCGGTCACCATCGATTCAGACTCTCGGATCAGACTGGCGGGATGGACGCTCTCGCCCCCTGGATCGTCGCCCCGGCGGCGCCTGATCTCGCCGCCGCGATCAAGGACTGGCTGCGCGCGCTCGCGAACGAGCGGGCGATGGCGGCGAAGACGGTCGAAGCCTATCAGCGCGACGCGCGGCAGTTCCTGTCATGGCTTGCGGCCGATCGCGGCGAAGCGGTGACGCTCGATGCGCTCGCGGCGCTGAAGCCCGTCGATCTGCGCGGCTTTCTCGCATTCCGCCGCGATCAGGGCGTCGAAAGCCGTTCCCTCATGCGCCAGATCGCCGGCTTGCGTTCGCTGGCGCGCTTCCTCGAACGGACCGATCGCGGGGCGGCGAGCGCCTTCGCCGCGATCCGGCCGCCGAAGATAAAAAAAGGACTGCCGCGACCGATCGCGGCCGGCGCGGCGCGGCGATTGTGCAGCGTCGACAGCCGCGCGGGCGAGGAGCGCGAGCCCTGGATTCTCGCGCGCGACGCGGCTGTGCTCGGCCTTCTCTATGGCGCGGGGCTGCGCATCTCGGAGGCCCTGTCGATCACGCTGCGCGACGCGCCGCGCGCCGGACTCGATTCGCTGCGCGTCACCGGCAAGGGCGGCAAGGAGCGCATCGTGCCGCTGCTGCCGCAGGTGGCGCGGCTGATCGACGATTATGTCGCGCAATGCCCTTATCGGCCCGCGCCGGAGGAGCCGCTGTTCCGCGGCGCCAAGGGCGGACCGCTGTCGCCGCGCATTGTCCAGCTAGCGATGGAGCGGCTGCGCGGCGCGCTCGGGCTGCCGAACACGGCGACGCCGCATGCGCTGCGCCATTCCTTCGCGACCCATCTGCTCGGCAAGGGCGGCGATTTGCGCGCCATCCAGGAGTTGCTCGGCCATTCCTCGCTGTCGACCACGCAGGTCTATACGAAGGTCGACGCCGTGCGGCTTCTCGAAGCCTATCGCGCCGCTCATCCGCGCGCGTGACGGTCAGGCCGTCCGCGCCGCCGCGCGCCGCCGCAGGAAACTGACGCGCCGCGCGAACAGCGACGGGTTGCGCCGGCGCAGCAGCCTGCCATAGGCGCGCACGCGCCGCTTGTAGGGCGCGACCAGATCGTCCGCCCACCGTTTCGCGCGCAGCACGGCGTCATAAAGCCGGGCGAACCACCCGATCGTCATCAGCTTGGCGTGGCAGACATGGAACAGGAAGGCGGCGACGCCGGTGCCGACGAGTTTCGCGGCGACGAAGACGAGCGCTCCCGCCACGAGATAACCGTGCGAGATCAGCCAGAGTCCGGCGACCTTGAAGGGAAGGAGCAGAACGCCCGGCACGATGAAGACGACGAAAGTGGCGTAAGGCGGCAGCCGGCCGATCACTTCCGCGAGCTTGCGCTTGAAAGCCTCGAACGGGACAATCGCGACCAGCCGCTCGACGATCCATTCCAGGCGGACCCACAGCCAGGCCTCGATCAGAAACAGGATCGCGAGAACGAACCAGAACAGGCGCGACAGGAAGGCGGGCAGGGGGCGACCTCGAATTGCCGTCATTGGCGGGGACAGGATAACACGGCTGTCGGATCGGGGCACGCCGGGCGCCGACGCCGGACCAGGGAGAGCGAATTGATGATGAGGGGCCTCGTCGCCGCGGCGTTTCTCGCCTTCTCAACGGCGATGGCGGCCGCGCAGTCCCTGACGCCGCCAGCGGGCGGGCTGAAGGCCGCCTATCTCTCCACCAATCCGGCGCAGGCCATCCGCAATGTCGTCACCGGGGAGATCAAGGGCGCGGCGGCGGAGCTGGCGCGGGAGATCGCGCGCCGGCGCGGCGTCGCGGTGTCATTCGCGGCTTTTTCCTCTCCGGCGGCTGTGATCGAGGCGGTGCGGACGGGCGCGGCCGAGGTCGGCTTCCTTGCGCCCGACGACAGCGCCGCCGTCGCCTTCACGCGACCCTACATGCTGGTGCAGCAGAGTTTCCTGGTGCGGGAGGATTCGGCGATCAAGTCCGTCGCCGACGTCGACAAGGCGGGGCGCGTCATCGCCGCGTCGAGCCGCGACACGATCGGCCCCTATCTAAAGGGATGGGTGAAGCAGGCGGCGCTGAGGGAAAGCGCCGACACGACCTTGCAGGAAGCGGTGGCGTGGCTCGGCGACGGCGCGATCGACGCTTTCGGCGGCTCGCGCCAGCGGCTCGCCTCGGCGCAACGCGGGGCCAAGGGATTGCGCCTTCTGCCCGACAATCTCTACGGCGCGCCGCAGGCCATCGCTGTGGCGAAAGACAAGCCGGAGCTTCTGACGTCGCTGAATGCGCTGATCGTGGAGCTGCGCGGCAACGGGTTTCTCAAGACAGCCGTTGAAGGCGGCGTCGAAGGCGTCGTCGTCGCGCCGGAGATGTAAGAGGAAGCCGCGACAGAAGCGCCTTCATTCATAGCGTTTTGTTTTTTTCAACGCGCCGCGCAGCATGGGCGCGCCTAGAGCATGATGCGGAACAGTGGAATTCGGTTTTCCGAACACATCATGCGGTCGGAAGGACTTAGAGCATGCCGCTGTTTCCATGAAACAACAGCATGCTCTAAGCCAGATGGAATATGCTCGTCAGCATTTCCGCGCCTTCGTCGGGGCGGCGTCCGTCGAGCGCTTCGAAATAAGGCGCCATCGTCGCCTGCCAGCGCGCGTTGACGTCGGTCGCCGCCATTCTCGCGCGCGCCTGTTGCAGATCGTTCGTTTCGAAATAACCGACGAGGAGCCCGTCGTCGCGCAGGAAGAGCGAGTAGTTGCGCCAGCCGGCGGCGCGCAGCGCGTCGAGCATCTCGGGCCAGACGTTCTGATGCGCCGCCTTGTAGTCCGCGAGGCGCTCCCGCTTCACCTTCAGGAGAAAGCAGACGCGCTGCATCTCGAAAGGCTCCCGGCGCTATTTCGGCGCCATGCGCACCGCGCCGTCGAGACGCAGCGCGAAGCCGTTCATCATGTCGTTCTCGATGATGGCCTTGGCGAGATGCGCATATTCGTCCGGCCGGCCGAGACGCGACGGAAACGGCACGCTCGCCTCGAGCGCCTGGCGGAATTCCGGCGTCACGCCGAGGAACATCGGCGTCTCGAACAGGCCCGGCATGATGGTGTTGACGCGGATGCCGACATTGGCGAGGTCGCGCGCCGCCGGCAGCGTCATTCCGAGCACGCCACCCTTTGACGAGGCGTAGGCGACCTGGCCGATCTGGCCGTCGGTCGCGGCCACCGAAGCGGTGTTGATGATGACGCCGCGGCCGCCGTCGGGCGTGACCGGATCGAGCGCCGACATCGCCACCGCCGATTTCGCGATCATGGTGAAGGTGCCGATGAGATTGATCTGGATCACCTTCGCATAGAAGGCGATGTCGTGCGCGACCAGCGCGCCGGTGTCGCGCTTTTTCGACACGGTGCGCATGGCCGGGCCGATGCCGGCGCAATTCACCAGGATGCGCTCGACGCCATGGACCTTGCGCGCCGAGGCCAGCGCCTCGTCGACGGAGGCTTCGCTCGCGACGTCGCATTTGCAGAAGACGCCGCCGAGCTCTTTCGCGACAGCTTCGCCGCGTTCGGCGTTGAGGTCGAAGAGCGCCACCTTCACGCCTTCGCCGGCGAGCATCCGCGCGGTCGCCTCGCCAAGGCCGGAAGCGCCGCCGGTGACCACGGCCGCCATCGAGGAATCAAGTTTCATGCGGCTCTCCTGAGAACTTCTTCGCACCGGTCAGCCGGATGCCACGCGACGTGCGGAACCTCAAGCGCCGTCCCGGGCGCTTTCGGCCAGTTCCCTGATGCGCCCCCAGTCGCCCGCCTCCATCGCGGCGTGCGGCGCCATCCAGGACCCGCCGACGCAGGCGACATTGGGCAAAGCGCGATAGGCGGCCGCCTTCGACGCGTCGATGCCGCCGGTCGGGCAGAACATGATCTCGGGCAGGGGAGCCGCGAGCGATTTCAGGAGCGCCATTCCGCCGACGGCCTCGGCCGGAAACAGCTTGAGGAACGTCAGGCCGCGCTCGGCGAGCCGCATCGCCTCGGAGGCCGTGGCGACGCCGGGAAGGTAGGGCACGCCCCATTCCTGCGCCGCATCCACCAGCCGGTCGGTCGCGCCGGGCGAGACGACGAAGCGCGCTCCCGCCGCCACGGCCGCCGCGCCCTGCGCCGGGTCGAGCACGGTGCCGGCGCCGACGACGACGTCCTTCACCTCCTCGGCGATGACCTTGATCGCGTCGAGCGCGCTGCGCGTGCGCAGGGTGATCTCGATCAGAGGCAAGCCGCCCGCCGCCAGCGCCCGCGCTAGCGGAACCGCGTGCGCGACGCGCTCGATGGTGACGACAGGGATCACGCCGACGCTGCGCGCCTGGTCGAGAAAGGATCGAGATTTGCCGGGACCCGCCATCGTTCTTCGCTCCCTTTGGTCTAGATATTCGTCGCGCGCGCCGTCTCCACAAGGGCGCGGGTCGCCTCCTTCGGCACGATCGCGCCGCGATGGCCGATCACGATTCCGGCAAGCCGATGGCCGAGGAGCGCTGAGTCTGCGGGCTCCGCGCCGCGCAGGCGCCCGGCGAGATAGCCGGCGTTGAAGGAATCGCCGGCCGCCGTCGTGTCCACCGCAATGATCCGCTCGGGAACCGGCGCGACAAATTCCGAGCCGCCGGCGCGGACGAGCGCGCCGTCGGCGCCGTTCTTGACCGCGACCTCGCCGACCCCGAGCGCGCCAAGACGCGCGATCGTGTCGACGGGCGACGAATCCCCCCACAACGCCTGCTCGTCATCGAAGGTCGGCAGCGCGACGTCGCAGAGCGCGAGAAAACGCTGGAAGACGCCGCGCGCGCGCTCCTTGTCGCCGCCCCATCCGCGGGGCCGGAAATTGCCGTCGAAGGCGATGCGCGCGCCGGCCTGTTTCGCCGCCCGCAGCGCCCGCTCGAAGGCGTCGAGGCCGGCGGGCGAATAGAGCGACAGGGTGATGCCGGAGAAATACGCCAAAGCCGCCTGCGCCATGCGGGCGGTCACGACGCCGGCGGCGCCTGCGTCCTCGAACAGTTCGCGCGCGGGCGCACGGTCGCGCCAGTAGAAAAAGCTGCGCTCGCCCTGCTCGTTCGTCTCGATCAGATAAAGGCCCGGCATGCGGCCGGCGCGGCGCGGCGCGAGCGCCATGTCCACGCCCTCCGATTCGCCAAGCGCAGCGATGCCATTGCTGTAGGCGTCGTCGCCGAGCGCAGTGGCGTAGGCCGTGGGCACGCCCATGCGCGCGGCGTAGACCGCCGTGTTGAAGGTGTCGCCGCCATAGGCGAGGCCGAAGCGGCCGTCGCCGCCGCGCGCCAACTCGACCATGCACTCGCCGACGGAAACCAGGGACCCGATCATCAAACGGCCTTTCGCGCCGGTTCGATAGACGATCGCGGACCCCAAGGCGAGCGCCGGCCCGATTTCCTTGGCGCGCGGTTTCGTTTTAAGAGTTGGAGCCGATGAGCCAGAACAGACCCAAAACCCTTCTCAAAACCCCGCTCAAGGTCGTCAATGTCGGCCTCGACGGATTCAGCGACGATCTGGCCCGCCAGAAAGTCCCTGTCGTGCGCGTGCAGTGGTCGCCGCCCGCCGGCGGCAAGCCCGACCTCGCGCGTCTTCTCTCCAAGCTTGGCGCGTAGCCGCCATGAGCGACATTCCAGCGAGAATCGAGGCGGCCAACGCCGAAACCCTGCGGCGGATGCTCGCGGCGGACCCCGTGCTGGTCGATGTGGTTCCGGCGCATGTGGCGCTGCCGCGCCTCGCCGACAGGATGATTCTTCACTCCGGGCCGCCGATCGCATGGGAGCGGATGTGCGGACCGATGCGCGGCGCGATCGCCGGCGTCGCCGTGTTCGAGGGCTGGGCCAAGACCCTCGACGAAGCCGAAGCGATGGCAGCCGCCGGCGCTTTCCGGTTCGAGCCGAATCATCATCACGACTGCGTCGGGCCGATGACCGGGATGACGACGGTGAGTCAGCCGCTGCTCGTGGTCGAGAATCGCGCCTTCGGCGTGCGCGCCTTCTGCGCGATCAATGAGGGACTCGGCAAGGTGATGCGCTTCGGCGGCAATGACGCCGAGGTGCTCGATCGGTTGCGATGGATTCGCGACGTGCTCGGCCCGGGCCTCGGCGCGGCGCTGCGCGATCTCGGCGGCGTTCCGCTGAAGCCTCTGATCGCGCGCGGCCTGTCGATGGGCGACGAGATGCATCAGCGCAACATCGCCTGCTCCAGCCTGCTTCTGCGCCTGCTGGCGCCGGCGCTCGCGCGCAAGGTGAGCGACCGCGCGGCGCTCGCCGCGATTCTCGATTTCATCGGGCGCAACGACCAGTTCTTCCTCAATGTCGCGATGGCGATGGGCAAATCCATCTCGATGCCGGCGGAGGGCGTCGAGGGATCGAGCATCGTCACGGTGATGTGCCGGAACGGAACCGATTTCGGCGTGCGCCTCAGCGGCGTGGGCGAGGAATGGTTCGTGGCGCCGGTGGAGATGCCGCAGGGGCTTTATTTTCCGGGCTATTCCGCCGCGGACGCGAACCCCGACATGGGCGATTCGGCGATCGTGGAGGTCGTCGGGCTCGGCGGATTCGCGATGGGCGCGGCGCCGGCCGTCGTCGGCTTCATCGGCGCCGGCCCCGCGTCGCGCGCCGCCGACTTCACGCGCAGCATGGGCGAGATCACCATCGGGCAGAATCCGGAATGGACGATCCCTTCGATGGATTATGCGGGCGTTCCCACCGGCATCGACGTCAGGCTCGTGGTCGACACCGGCGTCCAGCCGATGATCAACACCGGCATCGCGCATCGCAAGCCGGGCGTCGGGCAGGTCGGCGCCGGCGTCGTGAAAGCGCCGCTCGCCTGTTTCGAAAAAGCGCTCGTCGGGTTCGCCAAACGCATGGGCGTGTCATGAGCGTCATCGTCAATCAGGTAAGGTCCGGCCTCTATCTCGACTCGGTCGCGCTGATGCGGCTGTCGCGCGAGATCGCGGCGCTCGACGGGATCGAGGAAGCCGGCCTGATGATGGGCACGCCGGCGAACAAGGACATTCTCCGCGACGCGAAAACGCTCGACGCGACAGGCGAATCGGCCGCCGCAGGCGATCTCGTGCTGGCGGTGCGCGCCGCCACGCGGGCCGCGGCGGATTTCGCTCTCGCCACAGCGAACACGCGGCTCGATCAGCCGAAGCAGTCCGCTGTAGACGCCTCGACCTGGCGGCCGCGCTCGCTGCGCGCCGCCGTCGCGAGCGCGCCCGACGCCAGCCTCGCGCTGATCTCGACGCCGGGCGACTACGCCGCGTCGGAAGCGCGGAAAGCATTGGCGCTCGGCCTCAATGTGATGATCTTCAGCGACAATGTTCCGCTCGACGAAGAAGTCGCGCTGAAGCAGGAAGCGCGCGAGAAGGGGCTGCTCGTGATGGGGCCCGATTGCGGAACGGCGATCATCGCAGGCGCGCCGCTCGCTTTCGCCAACAAGGTTCCGCGGGGCCGCATCGGCATCGTCGGCGCGTCCGGCACGGGCATTCAGGAAGTGTCGTGCCTCATCGCGCGGCTCGGCGACGGAGTGTCGCATGCGATTGGCGTCGGCGGACGCGATCTCAAGGCGGAGGTGGGCGGACTCTCGACGCTGCAGGCGATCGACCTGCTCGACGAGGACGACGACACCGATCACATCGTTCTGATCTCCAAGCCGCCCGCCGCCTCCGTCGTCGAGAAAATCGCAACGCGCATCGGCGAAAGCCGCAAGAGCTTCACGGTCTGCTTCATCGGCGCGACTCATGTTCCGCTGCATGGCGACGCGCGGCTCGCGACGACGCTGAAATCGGCCGCCGAACTGGCGACGGGGAAACGGCTGCAGACGCGCGCGGCTTCTCTCGCCGACGGCGTCGCGCGCGGCAAAAGCGTGCGCGGCCTTTATTCGGGCGGCACGCTCTGCGCGGAAGCGCAGGTGCTGTTCCGGGACGCCGGCGTCGCCGCCTGCTCGAACGTTCCGATTCCCGGCGTGCGGCGCGCGACGCCGCAGGATCACGGGCATGTGCTGATCGACCTCGGCGACGACGAGTTCACGCGCGGGCGCCCGCATCCGATGATCGAACCCTCCGTGCGCGATCAGCCGTTGCGCGAGGCGCTGGCCGACCCCTCCGTCGGCGTGATCCTGATCGATATCGTGCTCGGCTTCGGCGGCCATATCGACCCGGCGGGGCATCTCGCCGCGCTGCTTAAAGATCGTGTCGAGAAAGGGCCGCTCGTGATCGGCTCCGTGACCGGCGTCGAGGACGATCCTCAACCCCTGAGCGCGCAGACCCGCAAGCTCGAAGAGGCCGGCGTCATCGTCGCGCCCTCGAACGCCGATGCGGTCGCGCTGGCGCTCCGCGCCGTGACAAGCTGACGGAGTCGTGATGAGCGCGCTGCCGATCCCGAAGCGTCTCCTGATCGCGGTCGGCGGCAACGCGACCCACCCGGAAAATATCTCCGGCACCTCGCAGGAACAGAAGGACATCGCCGAGCGCACGGCGCGGGCGCTGCTGCCGATCGCGCTGATGGACAATTATCTCGTCGTCACGCACGGCAACGGCCCTGTGGTCGGAAAAATCCTGATGCGGCAGGCGCTGACGCGCGACCGCATTCCGCCGATGACGCTCGACATCTGCGTCGCGCACAGCCAGGGCGGCATCGCCTATCTGCTCATGCAGGCGATGGAGAACGCGCTGCGGGAGGCCGACAATCCGCGTCACGTCGCCTGTCTTCTGACGCAGGTCGAAGTCGATCCCGACGATCCGGCTTTCAAGAATCCGACGAAGCCTGTCGGCCCGTTCTTCACGGAGGAGCAGGCGAAAGCGGTGTCGGCCGAACTCGGCTGGCTGATGAAGGAGGATTCCGGTCGCGGGTGGCGCCATGTGGTGCCGTCGCCGAAACCGAAGCATGTCTGCGACATTTCGCTGGTGCAGGTGCTCTGCCGACGCGGCACCATCGTGATCGCGGGCGGCGGCGGCGGCATTCCCGTGGTGCGGGGCCCGAAGGGCGCGCGCACGGGCGTCGCGGCGGTGATCGACAAGGATCTCACCTCGGCCCTGATGGCGAATGTGATCGACATCGATACAATGGTGCTGCTGACCGCCGTGCCGCGCGTCGCGATTCATTTCGGCAAGCCGAACCAGCAGTTTCTCGACGTCGTCTCCGTCAGCGACATGAAGAAACATCTGGCGGACGGGCAGTTTCCGCCGGGCAGCATGGGACCGAAGGTCGAGGCCGCGATCCAATTCATCGAAGGCGGCGGCGACCGCTGCATCATCGGCGCGCTCGACGAGGCGCACGCCGCGATCACCGGCGCCGCCGGCACGCATATCGTCGCGGATCATATGATCCGCGCGCGCTGAATGATCGTCCGCATCGCGCGTGTCGGGCCGTTCGCGCGGCGGTTTCTCGAACAGCACGCATCCGCCCGCGTCAGCGCCGTCTTCGCGCGGAGCCTTCATCTCGAAGCAGGCGACGATGCGCTGTGCGTGGTCGACGCAACGCTCGGAAACGGCGCGCTCAACGCGGTGCTGACGCAGCCTTTCGCAACGTTTCCCGCGCCCGCCGTCGGCGCGACGGCGCGCATCGCGGCCAGGCGGATCACGACAGGCGACGGACATCATTTCGATGCGGCCGCAGCCGCGGACTGGTCGCCGACGCGCGCTGATCTTTCGCCGCCGTCGCCCGCCGTCGTGGCCGCGCTGATGCAAGCCGCGCTCGCCAGAGCGCCCGCCGACGGCGCGTTCCGCGCCGCGCTGGACGACGGACACGCCGCCTCCTCGCCGGTCGAGCGCGCGCTGCGGGAGCGGACGCGCGCGCTCTCGCGCTGGATGGCGACAGGCGAGGGCGCGCCGCCCGTGTCCGGTCTTATCGGCCTCGGCTCCGGGCTCACTCCCGCCGGAGACGACTTCATCGGCGGGGCGATGATCGCGCTGCGGCTCGCCGGGCGGCCCGAGGTCGCGGCGGCGATCGCTGGACAGGTCGCGGCGGGCGTGGGAGCCACCACCATCCTCAGCGGCGCCATGTTGCGCGCGGCGGCGGGCGGGATCGGCGGGGAAACGCTCCACGAGACGCTTTTCGCGCTCTCGGCGGGCGACGAGGCCCGCGCCATAGCCCTTCTCGCCCAGGTCGCCCGCATCGGCCACACCTCCGGCTGGGACGCGCTGGCGGGCGCTCTGGCGGCGCTCGGCGCCTCTTTTGGGCGTTTCCGGCCGGAATGCGCCGCGGCGAGCTCCGGCGATAACCAACGGTTAACCCTGTCGGAGTCTTGAATCGTCGCGTAAAATCAACGAAGGGGCGCATGCGCGGCCAAACGCCCTTGTTTGGACAGATTCGGGGGCAAAAGCCCCTTCCCACCGTCCGGCGTCCGCGCCGCTGGCGCGTTGTATTGGCGCGGACCTCGCCATCGCCACGGCCCGCATTCGACCGGACAAGGCTCTTTCATGAATCCCGCTGACGCAGCTTCCGCCGTTTCCTCCGAACATTCGCTCTGGGGCCTGTTCTGGCAGGCCCATATCGTCGTCAAATTCGTGATGCTCGGCCTGATCGCGGCGTCGGTCTGGTGCTGGGGCATCATCATCGACAAGTCGATCCTTTACGCCCGCGCGCGCCGGGAGATGAACAAGTTCGAGGACGTGTTCTGGTCCGGGCAGTCGCTCGACGATCTCTACAAGACGCTGTCCCAGGGGCCGACGTCGGGCATGGCCGCCGTGTTCGTCGCGGCGATGCGGGAGTGGAAACGGACCTTCGAAAATGGCGGCCGCGCCATGCACGGGCTGACCACGCGCATCGACAAGGTGCTCGACGTGACGATCCAGCGCGAGGCGGAACGGCTTGAATCCAAATTGCTGGTGCTCGCCACAATCGGCGCGTCGGCGCCGTTCATCGGCCTGTTCGGAACGGTGTGGGGCATCATGAATTCGTTCCAGTCGATCGCGGCGTCAAAAAACACCTCGCTCGCGGTCGTGGCGCCGGGCATCGCGGAGGCGCTGTTCGCCACGGCGGTCGGCCTGTTCGCGGCGATTCCGGCGGTCATCGCCTACAACAAGCTGCAGGCGGAGGCGACGAAGGCGACGAGCCGGCTCGAAGGATTCGCCGACGAATTCTCCGCCATCCTGTCGCGGCAGATCGACGAGGCGCGCTCGCAGCACGCTTCCGATCGCGCCGCCGCGTAAGGGGCCCGCACATGGCGATGTCAGTCGGAGCGGCGGGCGGCGGGGGACGCAGACGCCGGCGAACCAAGCGTTTCCAGCCGATGTCCGACATCAACATGACGCCGTTCATCGACGTCATGCTGGTGCTGCTCATCATCTTCATGGTCGCGGCGCCGCTGCTGACGGTCGGCGTGCCGCTCGATTTGCCGCAGACGCGCGCCGCCCCGCTCAATATCGACAGGCAGCCGGTGACGGTGTCGATCAACGAGCGCGGCGAAGTGTTCATCGGCGAGACCAGGCTGACCGACGAGACGCTGGTTCCGCAACTGCAGGTCGCGGCGAAGCAGGGCTTCGAGGAGCGCATTTATGTGCGCGCCGCCAAGAAAGTCGATTACGGCCGCGTGGCCCAGATCATGGCGACCATCACACAGGCGGGCTACAAAAAGGTCGCACTCGTCACCGAGCCTGATCCCAAGAGTTGAGGCTGACAGGCTCCGTGCGTTTCAACCGCTCCGAACCGGGGATGATTTTTTCAAGCGTCGCGCATGCGGCGCTTTTCGTCGTTCTTTTCGTCGGCTTTTCGAGCGCTAAGCAGTTCGCCGACCACGAGGAGGCCATCCCCGTCGATTTCGTGAGCGAGTCGGATCTGCGCCAGATGACGCGCGGCGAGCGCGACGCCAAGACCGTCGTCGCCAACGCGCAGCGGAAGGTCGATCGCGCGGCCGAGAACGCCGAGCGTAAGCAGGACGCGCCGCTCGCGCAGCGCGACGTCGAGGCGCCGGCCGGGCCGCCGCCCTCGAATGAAAAGGCGGAAGCCGAAGCGGCGGACAAGAAAGCCGCCGAAGAGAAGGCGCGCGCGGACGCCGAGGCGCGCGCCAAGGTGGAAGCCGAAGTGAAAGCCAAAGCCGCGGCCGAATCTGCGGCCCGCGCGGCGGAGCAGGCCGAACGGGCGCGCCAGGCCGCCGCCGCGGCGGCCGAGCAGGCGCGCCAGGACAAGGCGCGACAGGAAGCGGCGCAGAAGGCCGCCGAAGAGCAGGAGCGCAAGGAGGCCGAAGAGCTTCGGCAGCGCCGGGCGGAGGAAGCCAAAAAAGCGGCTGCGGAAAAGGCGCGGCGCGAAGCGGAGGCTCAGGCCCTGCACGAGAAGATCGCGCGCGAAAAGCAGGAAGCGGAGGAGCGCAAGGCGGCGGAAGCGGAAAAGGCGCGCAAGGCCGCAGAAGCGAAGCGCATGGCCGACGAGCGCGCGAAGAAAGCCGCCGAGGAGAAGGCGAAGCGCGAGGCCGAGGCGAAGGCCGCCGCCGCGCGCCGGCAGGCGGAGCAGAAGCCGTTCAACCCGACCGACATCGCGACGCTGCTCGCGAACAAGCAGCCGGCGCAATCCACCGGCTCGACGGGCGCGCAGCCGCAGCGGCAGGCGTCTCTCGGCTCGCCGACATCCTCCGCGCCGAAGCTCAGCCCGTCTGACCGGGAATCGCTGATCGGCTATCTGCAAGCCAAGATGCGCGACTGCGTCAGCGTGCCGCCCGGCTCCAACCGCAACGCGAGGCCCGAGATTCGCGTGCTGCTGACGCGCGACGGCGCGCTCGCCGCGCCGCCGGCGCTCGTTGGAGGCGACCGCGCCGTCGGCGAAGCGGCCGTGCGCGGCATCCGCGCCTGCGCGCCCTATAAAATTCCCGACCGCTTCATGGCCCAGTACGAGGAATGGCGGTCGATGATCATCACGATCGACGCGTCCGATCTTTGAACGATGCGCACCGCAAATCCGTCATCAACCTCTGCAATGTCCGGCGCCATGTTCTCACAACAGCCCATTCTTCACCGGCGGCGCCTGATCCGCCTTCTGGCCGCGGGCGCGGTCGCGCCGATTTCAGTCGCCGCGCTCGGACCCGCCCATGCGGAGCTGCGCTTCGATCTTCGCCCCGGCTCGTTCAAGCCGATGCCGATCGCCATCGCCGACATGATCGGACAGGGCGACGAGGGCCAGCGCGTTTCCGCCGTGATCACCAACAACCTGAAGCGCAGCGGCTATTTCGCGCCGATCGACCGCGAGAGCTTCGTCGAGAAGGTCTCCAATCCCGACAACGCGCCGGACTTCGCAAGCTGGCGCGCGCTCGGCGCCGTCGCGCTGGTCACGGGCCGCGTCTCGCGCGATCCGTCGGGACGCATGCGCGTCGAGTTCCGGCTGTGGGACGTGGCCGCCGGCCAGCAGGCGGCGGGCCAGCAATTCTTCACCGATCCCAACAACTGGCGCCGCGTCGCGCATCTGGTGTCGGACGCGGTGTGGGAACGGATCATCGGCGAGAAGGGGCATTTCGACACCCGCGTGGTGTTCGTCGATGAAAGCGGATCGAAGGAGAAGCGCCGCAAGCGTCTCGCGCTCATGGATCAGGACGGCGGCAATGTCCGCTTTCTCACCAGCGGCGCCGATCTCGTGGTCACGCCGCGCTTTTCGCCGCGCACGCAGGACATCGCCTACATGGCGTTCGGCTCGAATGGCGAAGCGCGCGTCTACGTCCATAATCTCGAAGGCAACCAGCGCGAGGCGGTCGGCAATTTTCCCGGCATGACGTTTTCGCCGCGCTTCTCTCCCGACGGGCAGAGTCTCGTGATGAGCCTGCAGCAGGGGGGAAACTCCAACATCTTCATGATGGATCTGCGCTCGCGCGCGACGACGCGCCTGACCGACACCGGCGCGCTGGACACATCGCCGAGCTTCTCGCCCGACGGCGCGCAGATCGTGTTCGAGAGCGATCGCGGCGGCGCGCAGCAGATCTATATCATGCCGGCGCGCGGCGGCGCGGCGAACCGCGTTTCTTTCGGCGAAGGCTCCTATGCGACGCCGGTCTGGTCGCCGCGCGGCGACCTGATCGCTTTCACGCGGCGGCGCGCGGCCTCCTTCGCGATCGGCGTGATGCGGCCCGACGGATCGGGCGAGCGCATCCTCACAGAAGGCTATCACAATGAGGGGCCGACCTGGTCGCCGAACGGCCGGTTCCTGATGTTCTTCCGCGATCCCGGCGGCCAGTCGGGTCCGAAAATCTACATGGTCGACATCACGGGCCGCGTGGAAGCGCCGGTGCCGACGCCGAATTTCGCGTCCGATCCGTCATGGGGGCCGCTGCTGAGCTGAGCTGCGACCGCGCCGTTCGTCGATCTCCCTGTTCAGGGGGAGAAGGCGGCGCGCGGCGCCGGATGAGGGGCCGTCATGCGGCTTCTTTCGGGATGGGACCGATATAGCGCGACTTCGGCCGGATCAGCCGTCCATTCAGAACCTGCTCGCGCGCATGGGCGATCCAGCCGCCGACGCGCCCCATCGCGAAGACGCAGGTGAAGGCGTCGCGCGGCATGTTCAGGGCTTCGAGCAGAAGCGCCGTATAGAATTCGACGTTCGTATCGAGCGGCCGATCAGGTTTTTTCCGCTTCAGCAGCGTCAGCGCCGCGCGCTCCACGGCTTCCGCCAGAGCGACGCGGGAGAGATCGACGCCGCCGCTGCGCGCCAGTCTGGCGAGCGCCGCCTTCAACGCGTCGGCGCGCGGATCGCGCACGCGATAGACGCGGTGACCAAAGCCCATGAGACGTTCCCCCTGCGCCACAGCGCTTTCCAGCCATTCCTCCGCGCGGTCCGGCGCGCCGATGCTGTCCAGCGCGTCGAGCACGGGCCCGGGCGCGCCGCCATGCAGCGGCCCTTTCAACGCGCTGATCGCGGCGAGAACGGCGGAGGTCAGCCCGGCGCGGGTGGAGGCGACCACGCGCGCTGCGAAGGTCGAGGCGTTGAGGCCATGATCCGACACGGTGACCAGATAGGCGTCGAGCGCCGCGACGCGTTCTGGTCCCGGCGTCGCGCCCTCGATCATGCGCAGGATGTCGGCGGCGTGCGTGGCGGATTCGT
>Ga0209930_1000683_pt1 | contig 70924 bp, 66 predicted proteins | sample ThiBiot_500_biof_2_FD_183948 | JGI IMG/M metagenome (GOLD analysis project Ga0209930, IMG submission 183948) | Wastewater bioreactor microbial communities from Cape Town, South Africa - Thiocy_cont_500_biof (SPAdes) | ecosystem: Engineered > Bioreactor > Thiocyanate-remediating >...
GGTGACTTCTGCGGAGTGACCAGACCCGATCCCATCCCGAACTCGGCCGTCAAACGCTCCCGCGCCAATGGTACTATGTCTCAAGACCTGGGAGAGTAGGTCGTTGCCAGGCCTGCAAAAAACGGTGATCCTCTTCATTATGGCAGTTCGCGGCGGCTTTCTTCGCGAATGCCGCCGTTGCTTTTTAGACTGCGACACTTTAATGAAGCCGCAGTTTTCCGGTTGGCGCGGGGTGGAGCAGCCCGGTAGCTCGTCAGGCTCATAACCTGAAGGTCACAGGTTCAAATCCTGTCCCCGCAACCAAATTCAACTTGTGAATGGCCCGCCTCTTTGGCGGGCCATTTGCTTTTCACCAGCCAGTACGACATCGAGAATGTTGGGTTGGTCGTGCAAGTCATAGGTGAATTTCGGGAATGCGCCACGCTAAAGCGGGCGACACGACGATCTTACCTGCGACATCAATCCAGAAGGTGTCGAGCATGAGGGAAGAGGCAAGCCATCGATGCACGCCTAAATAGCAGCATTCTGGGCTTTCAATGCTTCCCTCACGGCAGAAGCATCGTCGGGCTGTTTGCCCCCTGCTTGGCAGGCAGCCGCAACGCCGGCAGCGTGGCCCGTGGCGAAGGCCGTTCCCATCACGCGAATGGAGCCATATGCCAATGGCTCGCAGCCAATCGTGCGGCCGCCCAGCCATAGGTTGTCGACAGCGGCGGCGCGTATGGCGCTTAGCGGTACGTCAAAGAATCCGTCGCCACCAATGGGATGAAACGTCGGTCCTGACAGGCGATGATGAACCTCCGCCGGCCAGCATCCGCGAGCGATACTGTCGCTGCGTCGCCGGCCTTCGAGGATGGCTTGATCTTCAAGCATATGCCTTGGCGTCACCTGCCGGCTTTCGCGAACTCCGACCTGGGGCCCTGTTGATGCGACATAGGCTTGCTCGAAGCCTGGTAGGCTTAGTTTGAGCAATTCGACGAACTGCCATCCCAACCGGCGACCTTCCATCTCGGCCACGGTCAATTCATCGGCACTCAGTCCGTCCGTGATCACGTCTACACCATGCCACCATAACATGCCTGAGAGAGGCAGTCTGATGAAGCTGCCGCCATTCGCCCGGATCGCACCATGTTCACTATACGGGCCTTGCGATCGTACCAACTGGGCGATTGCTGGGCGGTCGATTGGCGTCGCCGCGTTGACGCCCCCGATCAGGACAGGCATCGATGCTGTCTGTCTCTTGTTGAGTGCCGGCGGAGCTGCGTGAGCGTTGGCTGCATATCCCAAATTGGCATCGCCACTCGCATCGACAAAAGAATTAGCTTCTACCTCGATCTCACCCAAGTGATCCATAAAGCGAGCCAAAGTAATATTGGCGCCATTGCGCTCTACGCCGACAAGTCGGCAGTGCAGTTTGCAGTCGACATTTGTTTGTACGATGAAATCGTCGAACGCATATTTGACGATCTCCGGCTCGAGCATGACGATCCAGTTTCCGCTTGGCGCCCGAATAGGCGTCGTATCCAATCCAAACTCACCGAGCTTGGAGAGTATTTTTCCGCCAACGCCTTCGACGATGCGAATAGGCTGATCTCCCTGCTTGTAGAAGCCGCAGTACGCTAACACGCCGGCATTGGTGGCGGCGCCGCCAAGGAAACCGTATCGCTCTGCCAGCAGCGTTTTGGTGCCGACTGCTGCAGCGCCTACCGCTGCTGCGAGTCCAGCTGCGCCGCCACCAACGACAACAACATCGTACCTCGTCTTACGTACAGATCTCATGAATTGTATTTTCGCTCAATGGAAGTGCGCGTGAGTATTGCTACGCGCGGTTTGGCCATCAAATACCGAGTAGATATCGGACGCTTATTTCATCGGTATGGCTGAGCTCTGGATTGCAGCCTGCAATTGCGGCATATCCTTTTGCAAATGAGAGGGAGACGTGCGCATGCAGCTACACGTGGAATCATTGAGCCATCGATATGGTGATCTCCTCGTGCTGGAGGATATCAACCTCACTGTGCAAGAGGGCGAGGTTGTCGCGATCATTGGTCCGTCCGGTTGTGGAAAGTCGACGTTGCTTGGCATGCTTGGTGGGCTGCTGAAGCCGAGCGCGGGCGTCGTAAAGATAGGGGGGAGAGTGCCGGAGAGCTGCCTCAATCCGCTCACTTATGTTTTCCAGGATTTTGCTCTCCTTCCTTGGCGTACCGTGGAAGAGAATGTTGCCTTTGCGCTTGAACATCATGCGGTGGCGAGGAAAAATATGGCCGAACGCGTAGCAGATGTTCTGTGTCGTACTGGCCTCGAGCAATTTGCCCGTACCTATCCCAAACAATTGTCGGGCGGCATGAGGCAGCGGGTCGGTATCGCCCGCGCACTCGCAGTCAATCCGGCTGTTTTATTGATGGACGAACCGCTCTCCGCGCTTGATGCACAAACGCGCGATCTGCTCATGGAAGATTTCGCCGATGTGTGGTTGCGACAAAGCATTACGACCGTCTATGTGACGCATAATCTGGACGAGGCTGTCCGATTGGCGGATCGCCTCGTGGTCCTGACGCGAAGACCCGGCCGCATCAGGCGGATACTTCCTATCGATATCGCAAAAGAGGGGCGGACAGATCCAGCTAACGCCGTGGCACTCAGACAAATTTATGATGAAGTCTGGCAGCTGATACGAGACGAAGCCAAGGACGCAGATCAGGAGCTTGCTTATGCGCAGTGAAACGCCACACGCAAGGCAGGCGGCCGATCAAGCCGGAGCCAATCTGGTGCCATTTCGCGGCAGGGGCTTTGAAATCAGGCGCAACGCCTTTGCGGGAGTTGCGGCCATAGTCGTTGTGTTAGCTGCATGGCAGTTGGGCACGACCATCGGCATTATCAACCAGACCTTTTTGCCAAGTCCGCTGAATGTCTTCGATGCGCTCGCCGATCTCACTCTGAGCGGAGAGCTTCTGCGGCATCTGCAGGCCTCGCTTGTTCGCATCTTTTCCGGCTGGTTGCTCGGCACGATGGCAGGCCTCGTCGTAGGATTTTCAATGGGCCTCTTTTCGCTTGCGCGGAATGTTGGCATGCCTTTGGTTTCCTGCTTCTATCCGATACCCAAGATCGCGCTGCTCCCGCTGTTCATTCTGTGGCTTGGCATCGGCGAAACGTCAAAAATTGGCACGATCGCTTTGGGTGTGTTCTTTCCGACGGTCATCAGTGCATTTGGTGGCGTGGATGGCGCGCCGAGAAATCTGATCAAGATGGCGCAAAGTTTTAACGTGCCCTTCCTATCCATCGTTTTCAAAGTCGTGCTGCCGAGTTCGCTACCCTCGATTCTTTCAGGCTTGCGAATCTCCTTTTCGACGGCTCTTCTGCTTGTTGTCGCGGCGGAAATGATCGGCGCCGATCGCGGCATTGGCGCTTTCGTCTTGACCGCCGGCAACTTGATGCAAACCGATCAATTGCTCGCCGGGGTCATCACGATTTCATTGCTGGGTCTGGCAACAGGGACGCTCGTTTCGGCGCTGGAACGGCTGCTGCTACGCTGGCGATGAGCCGGAGCGCAAGGCATTCTGTATGGACATGGCGAGTTCCTTGAAAAGCGATGTCGCCATTCCCGATACCATGCGAAGCAAATCGTCGTTCTCACCGCGATGTTGAATCAAGGCCAGGGAGGCTTCGCGTGTCGGCTCGATGATCGGTCGGACTTCGACTTGCGCGCGTGCGAGCAGTACCGCGGATGCGGGAACGAGCGCGATGCCCAAACCAGCGGCAACCAGGTCCATGACACCATAGACGCTGCTGGCCGTATAGCGGATATCAGGGCTGAAACCGGCATCGGTGCACAAGGCGATGCCCTGGTCGAAGAAGACCGGGGAGTTCCTTCTCGCATACGAAACGAAGACACGCTTCGACAAGACGCCCATATCCAACGGATCGGCGCTGCCGGCAAGCTCCGGGTCGTCCTTGGGGATGGCGACGCAGAAAGGATCATTAAGCCGGGCGGCAATGATGGTTTCGCCTTTGGGAATGGGCGTGCGGGCAAGGCCGAATTGAATATACCCGGCTTCGATGCTGCCCACTTGTTCGGCCGTCGACATTTCCGTGACTTCGAGCTGAAGATCTTCGACGAGTGAGCGTAGATTTTTGATGAGCCGTGGCAGAACCAAATAGCCAGACGAAGGCACAAAACCAATGGCAAGGGAGGGCGTGACGGAGGCATCGCTGCGGCGAACGGCCAGTTTGGCACGCTCAGCATGGGCAAGGATTTCCTTTGCTTCCTTCAGGAATATTTTACCCGCTGCCGTCAAGCGAACGCCGCGCCGGTGGCGATCAAGCAACGCAACCCCGACTTCGTCTTCTAATTGTTTAACTTGAATCGAGAGTGGGGGCTGGGCGATGAAGAGCTGCCTGGAAGCGAGGGTGAAGCTTTCCAATTCAGCAATGGTCACGAAATATCTCAGATGGCGTAATTCCATGGGCCCTCCGATGGTAATAATCGTACTTATCAATTCGTCTGTCTATCCAGGGAGAAACGAGCCATCCATCCTCCGGGGAAAGCAGGTGTGCGAACGTAATGACAGAGTACGAAGCAGGACGAGACCTAGCGCCTAAGAAAGGGAAGGAGACCATCGAGTAGCGCCTCTGGTGCTTCTTCGGGAATATAATGTGAGGAGCGGATGGGGCCGCCTGAAACATCGCGGCAATGTTCGCTCCACACAGAGAGCGGGTTCGCCCCCTTGGCCACATGGCTGGCATCCGACCAGGCAAGAAAAACAGGCCGGTCGAACTTATCTTTTTTATCGAGAGAATCGTGCAAGAGATCGGTGGTGGCCGCGGCACGATAATCGCCACACCAGGCCGCGATCGTTTTGGAATTGCAGCACCGCACGTATTCCGCGTAGGCCTCGGGCGTGTGCGGTGATGGGCCTGTTGCGGGGTCACGCAGAAGCGCCGCCATCAGATCCGACGGCGGAATGGCTTGAGCCATGCGTTGCGGAAAATCACCGGGCTGTGCCAGGAAAAGCCAATGCCACGCCGTCATCGCCCAGGGCAGGGATATGTGATCCCAGACATACTGGGTCGGTAAGATGTCGATAAGCGCCAACTTCTTCACGCTCTGGGGATAGTCACGGGCCAATCGCCAGGCCGTGCGCGCGCCTCGATCATGCCCGATCAGAAAGAATTCGTCATGGCCCAGAGCTTTCATCACTTCGAGCTGATCGGCGGCCATCGCACGAAAGCTATAGTCGCTTTCACTGGCCGTTCCGGCACGGATCTCGCTATCCCCATAACCTCGCAGATCGGAAAGGATGACGCGGTAGTTTCGCGCGAGCAGCGGTGCAACTTTGTGCCAGATGACGTGGGTTTGTGGAAATCCATGCAAGAGCAGGATTGCAGGGCCGCTACCGGACTGGCGGACTCTGATCCTGGCGCCGCTTGTCTCAATCGTCTGCGTCGAAAACTCTTCCAGCATGAATACCTCAATAACGTTCAGCGATGTCGCTGGTCGTTATCGAGATCGGCATGGTCCTAAGTCAAGGCAAACCGACTGCTGTGAGAATACCGAAAATATATGCAAGCCTTATCCAAACGGTATTTGCGCAAAGTCGTTGAATGCAGGCAACATGACGCGAAGTGACGTCCCTCAAGCCAACTGCGGCGGGATACGATGGTCGCTTGGCGGACGTGCGGGCGACAACGGGCTATAACTTTTCAGAGGGCGCGAATGAGGTTGTTAGAGGGCAAGGCGGCGATTGTCACGGGTGCTGCGCGCGGCATTGGCAAGGGCATTGCCGACCGTCTTTCCCGGGAAGGTTGCCGGGTCGCTTATTGGGATCGCATTGCGCCTGACACTTATGGGATTGAACTTCCTGCCGATGGCATATGCGTGCAGGTGGATGTGGCGGATTTCGCTTCCGTCGGCCGCGCGGCTGAGACGACGTTCCAGACGCTCGGCAAGATCGATATTCTGATCAATAATGCCGGTATCAACGGTCCTGTGGCGCCGGTGTGGGACTATCCGATCGATGCTTGGAACAAGGTGATCGACGTTGATCTGAACGGCGTTTTCTATTGCTGTCGAGCGATCGTTCCACACATGCGTGCACAACGCAGCGGCAGGATCGTGAACGTCGCCTCCATTACGGGCAAGGAGGGGATGCCGGGCATCTCCGGTTATGCCGCCGCAAAGGCAGGCGTGATCGGCTTCACTAAATCGATCGCCAGAGAGTTATGCGAATCTGGAGTTCTGGTGAATGCCGTGACTCCGGCCATCACCGAAACAGATTTGTTCAAGGAGATGACGCCTCAGCACATCGAGGCGGCGCGACAGCGAATTCCCATGGGTCGCTTCCTGACGATTGGAGAGATATCAGCTATGGTTGCTTGGATTGTCGGCCCCGAATGCAGTTTTACAACGGGCTTTGCTTTCGACCTGTCCGGTGGCCGGGCAACCTACTGACCATGAGAAACAATCGTCGCACGTCTCTGGCTCACCTCACCGTCATCGATGCGCATCCGCTGGAGCTCATCGATGCGGCGGCGGCCGGGGCATTTGATTGCATCGGGCTGCGTCTGGTAGCGCCCATGGTGACGGATTCCATAGTCCCCGTGGTTGGGCAGCCGTCGCTGGTTCGCCAGATCAAACGGCGGTTGAGCGATACCGGCGTGGGCATTCTGGACGTTGAGGCCATCTGGCTTACGGCCGAGACGGAGGCCGAGTCCTATCTGCCTGTGTTCGATACGGCCGCTCAACTTGGGGCACGCAATGTGCTCGTCGTTGGCAATGATGCCGAGTCCGCTCGCACGGCGGACAATTTTTCTCGTCTCTGTGAGTTGAGCCACCCTTTTGGGCTCAGAGTGATGCTCGAATTTATTCCGTACTGCCATACGTCGACCATCCAAGCCGCTCACGCCATTGTGCAACAAAGTGGTTGCGATAATGCTGGGGTTCTCATCGATGCCCTGCATCTGCGCCGCTCAGGAGGAACTCCCGCGGACATTGCGATCCTGGACCCTTCGATGCTGGCATATTGCCAGATATGTGACGCGCATCTGTCGCCGCCACAGATATCTGAACTGCGCACGGAAGCGCGGTCGAATCGGCTCTATCCAGGCGAAGGGCATCTGCCTTTGTTCGAGCTGATGCGTGCTTTGCCGCCAGGGATCGATGTTGGTGTGGAAGCGCCTTGCTTGGAACATGCGGGAAAGCCCGTCATTGAGCGAGGTCATTTATGCGGAATGGCGACCGCCGAATTCTTCAAAGCTTTTGATGCGATCGGCTGAAAACGGATCGCAACAATCAAAGGGAGGGCAACGCGTGATAAAGCGATTACTGCTCATATTTGCTGCATTGGTCGGTGTCGCAGCGGAGGTCGATACTTCACAGGTCGCAGCTCAGGAGCTTGTCAAGGCGCGCATTGGACTTGTGCGTCTTCCTTCGAATGCGCCGCTTTACATTGGGTTGGAGAGAGGTTTCTTCCGGAATGAAGGGCTGGATATTCAACTTAACTTCTTTGACGCCGCCTCCGCCGTGCCGGTGGTTGTGGTGTCCGGCGATGTTGACATCGGTCTTGGCGGACTGACGGCTGCATTCTACAATCTTGCGGCCAAAGGCGGCCTCAAGATCATTTCCTCGACCGTGCGGGAGAAAGCGGGTTATCGCCTCGACGCCTTTCTGATTACCACGAAGGCTTACAACGAGGGATTTCAAAGTTGGAAAGATCTTGCGGGAAAGCGGGTGGCCATTACCACGGTCGGCTCAAGCTATCACCTCAAGTTCGTCACTCTGGCGAAGAAGAACGGCGTGGATATCGCGAAAGTTACCTTTGTGCCGCTGCAGTCCCTGCAGAACCAAGCGGCCGCTTTCGCCGGCAACCAAGTCGATGCAGCATCCTTGCCGGCACTGGTGGCGGAGAATTTTGTGAAATCGGGGCAGGGCCGACTTATGGGCTGGGCCGGCGATGAGACGCCTTCCCAGAATGGCGTCGTCGTGGCGTCACCGGCGACCATAGAAAAGCGGCGGGTTCTGATCGAGAAATTCTTGCGCGCCTATAACCAGAGCGTTGCTTTATATTATGACAGTTTTCTGGATCGCGCCGACGAACGTTCTGCTTCGTTGGCGCAGCAGCAGATGTTGGAAACCATCGCGCGCTATGTTCAGTCCACCCCCGAGAATTTGAAAAGCGCCATGCCTTACTACGATCGGCAACCTGAGGTGGATGTTGCGGACATGAGCCGTCAATTGGCCATCTGGCAAGAGCTGGGGATGGCGCCCAAGTCGGCTGACATTAAAACGATGGTCGATTTATCTTTCAATCACGGCACTTCTGAATAGAAGCGCTGTTGGTTTGGTGCGCAGTCGAAGCACTTCGTCTCTGAAAGCTCGAAACAATTTAAATTGACGATCCGAGCTCCCGCAATTAGTGTATGCATGGATATAATATATGCATACATGGGATGGGGATCATGATCTGGCATGCTTTAGGGATAGCCGATGTTGACGGACAATATTGCACCGCAATGATCGTGGGCGGAGCGCTGTACGACTTGGCTGAAGCCGCCAAGCACTTCGGGGTCGACCAAGATTTTTCGTCCATGACGGCTATCATCGAGCGTTGGGACGGGCTGCAGCCGAAGCTCGCAGAGATTGCTGCCCAGATCGAAGAGAAGCGGCATGGCTTGATGCCATTGCCCGAAAGAGCAGTCATCAAGGCGCCATTCGTGCCGAAGCGGATATTCTGCGCCGCGTCGAACTTCGTCGAGCATGCGCAGGAGATGGGCACTGTCTTGGCAGCCAAGGCGGACAGCCAACCCTATATTTTCATGAAGGCGGACACCTCGGTTGTCGGGCCGCACGAGGCGATATTGCTGCCTGATGAATCCACCATGGTGGACTGGGAAGTGGAACTGGCTGCTGTCATCGGTCTGCGCGGGCGCGATATTTCTGTGGAGCAGGCGCTAACCCATGTCGCCGCTTATACGATCTTCAACGATATCAGCGCGCGTGATCTCAGCCGTCGGACGGATTTTCCGTTCAAGAACGACTGGTTCCGTGGAAAGAGCTATGACACATTTGGCCCGACAGGACCCTGGCTCGTTCCAGCCTCGCTTATTCCCGATCCCCAGAACATTCAGCTCAAGCTGAGCGTCAACAATCAGACGATGCAAGACGGTAATACGAACGAGATGATTTTTACGCTGGCCGAGCAGATCGCCTATCTCTCGCGCATGCTGACACTTCAGCCGGGCGACATGATTGCCACGGGTACGCCAACTGGTGTGGGAATGGGCCGCAATATGTTCCTGAAACCAGGCGACACTGTTTCAGCGGAAATTCCCGCAATCGGTACGCTGACCAATCCGGTAGAATTGTTGGTGCGCGTCCGAGCTTGACCTAGATGGCTTTATTTGGCTGGTGCCATTTCCACATTGCGAGACAGCAGACGCAGCACGCCGGAACTAAGCCGGGCATTGTGTTTGCGCATAGCCTCGTAGGCCGCCTCCGGCTGCCCCGCTAAAATCGCTTGAACGATCGCCTCATGTTCTTCGTTGGAGCGTTCCATACGCTCCTTCAGAGTGCCCGACTGGGACTGCCGGAAGGCACCAAGGCGTTCACGCAACTCACGCGCCGTCGTGGCGATCGTTTGGTTGCGAGCGCCGGCACAGATCAGATCGTGAAATTCGTGATTGAGCTGCAGATAGGCGGCTTCCGATCGGGAGTTGCCCAGCTTCAAGGCCTGACGATGAATCTCCATCAGATTGCCCTTGTCGAGCGCCGTCATGCGCTGCGCCGACAGTTTGGCGCATAAGCCCTCGATCTCGCATTCAGCTTCCAGCATGTCCGCCAGTTGCGGGATGCCGATCTCTGCGACAATACCACCGCGACGAGGAATGAAGTCGACCAGACCGCGGGCCCCGAGTTCGCGCAAAGCCTCGCGGATCGGCGTCCGGGAGACGCCGAACTGCTCCGCTAGGATTTTTTCTTCAAGCTTTTGGCCGGGCGGCAGCGATCCGCTGATGATCTGCTGCGCCAGTTCCTTGTAAACACGCGATGAGTTCGTGCTCATGGTCTATGCGGCGTTGCTGTCCAGTTAGACAAAGTAGCTACCAAGACGAAGCACTTTCAAGCTTCGGATGCAACCACGTTCTTGACCGCGCCTTTCCAGCCCGATTCCGTAATGTCGAAAACGAAGCCTTCCGGGGTCTTGTATTTGACCTCGTAGTAGACGTTCGGGTCCTTTTCCTTGCGCCCGGTCAGGTAGCTGCCGCCGGCGTTTTCGATTTGTTTGGCGGCTTCGTCGAGGTCGTCGACCCACATGCCGAAATGAATCAGGCCATAGTGTTCGCCGGCGTCCTCGAAGCCGGGGACCGGTTCGCCGGTGAACTTCAGCAAAGCCACATTGAATACGCCGTCGGTCATGTACCAGCCGCGCATGGCCTTGCCGGCGCGGGTCATGCCGAAGGCCCTTTCGAAGAAGGTGGCAGCCGCCTCGGGATCGGGAACCGAAATGGCGATGTGGCGGAGCTTGCTGGTCATGGAAGGTACCTCATATTCGAGGCTGCTGCGCAGCCGTTGTGTATACATGATACGGTATTGAACATATGGTTTAGCTGACTCTGGCTTCCGATCAGGTGACGCCCATGATCTTGCTCAGGGTGGTGACATACTGGCCGAAGAGCGGGTTAAGCCGTGTGGCGTCGGGTTGGCGTGGACGCGGCAGATCGATGTCGATTTCCTCAATGATCTTGCCGGGATGGGGCGACATCACGATCACCCGGTCCGATAGAAACACGGCTTCCGAAATACTGTGGGTGATAAGGACCACGGTCTTCATCTGTTCCTGCCAGATGCGCAGCAGTTCAACGTTCAGGCGATCACGGGTGAGAGCGTCGAGCGCGCCGAAGGGCTCGTCCATCAGCAGAATTTTCGGATTGAGCACCAGAGCCTGACCGATGGCGGCGCGCTGGCGCATGCCGCCGGACAATTGATGCGGATAGCTCTTGGCGAACTTGTCGAGTGACAGGACTTTCAGCATGTCGTCGACGACTTGGCCGTTAGGACCTGTGGAGACCCCACGGATCTTGGCGCCGAGAGCGACATTGTCTCGCACCGTTAGCCAAGGCAGCATATTGCTGGATTGAAAAACGACACCGACTTCCCTGCTGCTTTCCGACACGGAACCGCCGTCGAGGTCTACCGTGCCTTCATCCCACGACAGCAGACCAGCCAGAATGCGCAAGAGCGTGCTCTTGCCGCAGCCACTCGGCCCGATGATTGAAATGAACTGCCGCTCAGGAACCGATAGATTGATGTCTTCGAGTGCAACGACATCCGGTCCAAATGTTTTGCGTAAGTTGTGAATATTGATCGCCGGCTTGTCGGAGATCATCGCCCTGGTCTTGTTGTCCACTGCAAGCATGATGTCACCGATCAGAATTGAATGCCGCGCCACCAGACCCAGCGGCTGAGGATTTCGAGGAGCCAGTAGAGGATCATCGATGTGGCGGTGATCACCAGAATGGCTGCGAACATCAGGTCCGTGCGCGAGCTTGAGGCGGCCATCATCAGATAGTTGCCGAGCCCGTCCTGCGAGCCGACGAATTCGCCGATAATGGCGCCGATGATGGCGAGCGGCATGGCGACCTTGCAGCCGTCGATGAAGATGGGCAGAGCGGCGGGCAGCCGCAACATCGCGAACGTTTGCCAGGAAGAGGCGCGCAGGGCGCGGAAATGTTCTTCCAGATTGGCGGGCGTGCCGAGAAAGCCGCCGAGCGTCGCCACCACGATCGGGAAGAAGGCGAACAGGAAAGCCATGGCGCTCTTGGAGAAGAGGCCATAACCGAACCAGACTACCATGAGCGGAGCCAGCGCGCTCTTGGGCATGGCCTGCAGAGCGGTCACGAATGGATAGATCGTCCGCCGTGCCACCGGTGATGCATAGATGACAATGCCAAGTAGCGCGCCACCGATGACGGCGGCGGCAAAGCCGAATGCCACTTCGACCATGGTGATGCCGACATTATGAAAGAGGTCGACCCGCGCCGTCCACAAGGCGCTGGCAACGACACTGAAGCGGGGCAGGAGATAGGGACGTACGTTGAATGCGCTGACCGCCACTTCCCAGGCGACGAACAGAAGCCCAAAAAAGACGACCGGCTGCCAGATGGCCGGCGAAATCACAAACCAGCTTTTTGCCGGTCGTTTGGCGCGCTTGGCGCCAAATTGTTGTGTCGCGAGTGCCATGTCTCAGCCTCCCTTCTTCTGCGCCACGACTTGAGCCGGCGGCGGATTGATGAAGCGGGCAAAACGCCAGCGGTCGAAGGATTCGATATTGCGCTCCCAGACTTCCGGCTTGTGAGCAGCGTCGCGGGGGATCTGCAGCATCTCGCAATAGATTTCCACGTTGTTGCCATCGGGATCTTTGAAGACGAGGAAGCAGTTTTCACCGGGACCGTGCTTGCCGATACCGCGCACGATATCGATGCCTTTCTCCTGTAGGAAAGCAGCAGCCTTCTCCATCTCCTCTAGGGAATCGACGAGATAGGAAAAATGTTCGAGGCCTGGCCTGCGGCCGGCTTCCGGCGCATCGTAATTCCAATCGCCATCTACCTGCGACAAGGCAAGATCATGATGATCCTCGCTGGCCCGCAGGAATACCATCTTATCGTCGATCCAGTCGGACACTTTCAGGCCGAGTATGTCCGTGTAGAAGTCGCAAGACTTCTTGACGTCTCGTACCATCAGCACGATGTGGCCGAGCTTCTGCGGCTTGATAGCGGTCATTCCAATTCCCTCCCGATGCACATTCATTGCATCGTCCTCATTTTAGAAATTCGTTCGAGTACAACTGCTTCACATTCAGCTTGTCGCCAACGCCGAATGCTTCAGTGGTGAACTTGAACGTATTGGCCATGCGATCGTCGCGCAGGAAGCCCATTTGCTGGTTGGGCTGTCCGGGATCGCTGAGCAGATCTGCCGTTTGCTTGATCTGACCGGTGAGAACGCCTTTGTTCAACGTCGGATAGAGACCCGCGATGGCATTGGCGCTGTCGTCGGGATTGGTGGCCATATAGCGGTAGCCTTTGTAGCTGGCTCGCAAGAACTTGCGCAGCACTTCGGGCCGTTCCTTCATCATCTTCTCGCTGGTGACGAAGCCGTTGCCATAGATATGCAGACCGAAATCACGATAGAGGATGTGATTGACCTTCTTGCTCGCTTGCGCCGCCGTGAAGTCGAGCAGCGGCATGTTGGCGCCTTCCCAGCATTCGGCGAGATCGACGCGACCCTCGATCAGCGCACTGTTAATGACGGCCGGCTCCATGCGCAGCAGTTTGATGCTGTCGGGCGGTAAGTTGTTCATCTTCAGCCATGCGGGAACGATGTTCTGCACCGGCGAGCCAGCGCCACCGGCCACCGTCATACCCTTGAGTTCTGCCGGGGTTTTGGGATGTCGTTTGCCGTCCTCGACGAAGCAGAGCCCAGCGGGCCATCGAGTGTTGATCGCGCCGACAAGAACGGTGCGTCCGCCATTGGCATTGTTGAGGATCACACTCGGCGGATCGCCGTAGCCGATATCGAATAGACCTTGGTCGACTTCATTCACCGTGCGCTGGCCGCCGTAGCCGCGCGTCAGTTCGACATCCAGTCCTTCTTCCGTAAAGAAACCTTTAGCCTTGGCGACGATCGTTCCGCCGACGCTGCCCTGCGGCAGCCAGGCCATGTTGTACGTTACTTTTTCAGCTGCCGGCGCTGTCGCCGGCAACATGGACAAAGCACACAGTAGACCAGTCGCAACCTTCATTCGCAGCATCTCGAGGTTCCCCAACACGAGCGTCGCTTATGCGTACGTGTATACGTTGTCATCATTAGGTATGCACGTCAATAAGATTTCGAAGCGGGCAATACAACGTCTGCTTCTGATCGGTCGGGTCGCCTAAGAATGCCGTATTTATACGGGTAACTTTTCATCCGAACCGATTTCGCCGCGGGGAAATTTCTTTGGCTTGATCTTGGTGCCTCAGTCCGCATTTCTCGTGGGAAGGTTCTGTGTATACCTAATTCGCCTATGAATAGCGGCGACGGCATCGCAATCCACTGCGTTGGGCCTTGGTTCCACGGAATCGCCATCGGACCTGTTGGGCGGAAATTCTTTGAAAGTTAGCCGCTTCCAGCAAGTGCTTCAGCGAGAACACTGTCGGTGCGCGTCTGCAGCATCGCCGCTTCTTCCTGCAACCAGGCCAGAAAAGCGATTACGCCAAGGTTGCTGGCATGGGCACGCTGAAAGACGGCGTGATAGCTGCCGGCGCTTCGTTGTGGCGTACAGGGTAGGATTTCGAGATCCTGCCGGTATTCCAGATCGGCGAGGAGCAGGGCTGGAACAAGGGCGATGCCTTGCCGGTCTTTCATCGCATCAAGAGCCATGAAGAAATGGCCGCATTCCACGTCATCCGATCGGGTGGGCGCTTCGATGCCCTGTGCGGTGAGCCAATCGGGCCATGCGTGTCGGCGCGAGGAGACATGAATGCGTGGGAATGACACCAGGGCGTTCTGCAGACTCAGCTTCCGATCATCCGACACGAGCCTTTTGGACATGACCGGCACGAGCGTATCGGGCATGAGTTCGATGAACGACAGCCCATCCCATTTGGTCGCCATCGTCAGGTCGATCCGGGGCCCTTCGATCGGGCTGGTTTTGCTGGGTTGAACCTGACCCGGTGGCAGGCCAACGCGAATGGCGATCTCGGCATCTGGACCGGGACTGAACGGTTCGATGGAACTCACCAGTCGCATGTCGATTTTAGGATGTATTTTGCGGAAGCGATGCAGCTTCGGCATCAACCAGAGGGCACCGATGGTTGGCAGCACTGAAACCGTGATCCGTGTCTCTTCGCTATCGCCTTGGACCTTGGCCGCCGCCTGATCCAAAAGCCGCAGCGCCGCTTTCGAGGCCACGTAAAAATCCTGTCCGGCAGGCGTGAGTAGCAGTCGACGAATTCGCCGTTCAAACAAGACAGTGCCGAGATCGTTCTCAAGTTGCATGACCTGTCGGCTGACGGCGCCTTGTGTCAGGTTCAGTTCCTGCGCGGCAAGCGTAAACGACAGATGACGCGCGGCGGCCTCGAACCCACGCAAGGTTCCAAGATTGAAACGCGGCGTCCGAGACGTATGCATTACCATTTCTCATGCATACCGTGAAAACAAATGGTTTGTCCAGCCAAGTCGAACGGCCCATTGCTCGACCACTCATTTCGCGAGCGGGAAACAAATCATGCAGAAAACGGGCGCGCCGTTGCGGGTCGCAATCGCCGGTCTTGGTGCCGTCGGCCTGAAGCTGGCTGAGGAAATCGACAAGGGGATTCCGGGCCTGAAGCTCGTGGCGGTGTCGGCAAAGAACATCGATGCCGCCAAAGAGCGCTTACATCATCTCAAGGCGCCGCCGCAGGTCGTGGATGTGGCGGCACTTGAGCCACTTGCCGACATTGTTATCGAATGCGCCCCGGCCGCGCTGGTACGCCAGATCGTCGAACCGTTTGTGCGAAACGGTAAGACGGCCATTGTGTTGAGCTGTGGCGCACTCCTCAACAATATGGATCTGGTCGAGACCGCCAAGGCCCATGGCGGACAGATCGGCGTGCCAACTGGGGCTCTGCTCGGGCTCGACGCGGTGACGGCCGCGGCGGAAGGCACGATCCGCAGCGTCACCATGGTGACGCGCAAGCCGGTCAAAGGCCTGATGGGCGCTCCCTTCTTGGAGCAGAACAACATCAAAATCGACGACATCAAAGCGCCGATGAAAATCTTTTCGGGCTCGCCACGCGAAGCGGCCGTCGGCTTCCCGGCCAATCTCAACGTGGCCGTTGCGCTGGGTCTTGCCGGTATCGGGGTCGACAAGACGACACTGGAGATCTGGGCCGACCCAGGCATCGATCGCAACACCCATAGCATCCAGGTCGATGCGGATTCGGCCAGCTTCTCGATGACGATCGGCAATATACCGAGCGAAAATCCGAAAACCGGCCGCATCACAGCGCTTTCGGTGATCGCCTATCTGCGCAAGATCAACGCGCCGTTGCGCGTTGGTACATAGGGGGCGGCGATGGATCTTGGCATCGATAAGAAGGTTGCTCTCGTCCTGGGTGCAGGGGGCGGTCTCGGTTCGGCGATCGCCGAGGCGCTGGCGCAAGAAGGGACTGTCGTCGTTGGCGGTGGTATTCGCGATGAAAGTCTGCTGCGCACAGCCGAACGGTTGAAGGGCGCACGCGGCCGCTTCGTTCCGCTTCTGTGGGATCTGGGCGAGCAAGAGTTGATCGAGGAAAAATTCGCTTGGATCGAAAAAAATGTCGGTCCAGTCGACATTCTCGTCAACAACACGGGCGGTCCGCCACCAAGCGAGGCACGCAACGTCGCAGCCGCTACGTGGAGGGGCCACTTCGAGAGCATGGCGCTTTCCGTCTTCAAGATCACCGATCGAGCGCTGCCGCATATGATTGGGCGGAAATGGGGGCGCATCATCACCAGCACGTCATCTGGTGTGGTGGTGCCGATTCCCAATCTCGGCATCTCCAACACGCTGCGGGCCGCGCTCGTCTCATGGTCGAAGACGTTGGCACGCGAGGTGGCGCCACATGGCATTACGTCCAACATCATTCTGCCGGGCCGCATTGCCACGCAGCGCATTCGGGCGCTCGATGAAGCGCGCGCCAAGCGGGAAGGGCGATCGGTCGACGCGGTGATCGCACAAAGCGTCGAGACCATTCCGATGAACCGTTATGGCGATCCGACAGAATATGGCGATGCCGCAGCTTTTCTGGCCAGTGAGCGCGCCTCCTACATCACAGGCACCGTCGTTCGCGTCGACGGCGGCTACATTCCCAGCATTTAACGAGAGCTGTCATGACGATCAACAGAGCAGACATCATCGCCCGCTATTCCAAGGTCGACACATCGAACGTAGCGGACGTGCTCGACGAAATGGGTCATCCAGACCTCGGGCTGTCGGCGGATTTTGCGCCTTATGTGCGAGGGGCCGAGCGCATCGCCGGCTTTGCTTATACGATCCGCGGCCAGATGACGCCTTATCCGCTTGGCGGCGACAGTGAGAAGATGAAGGCCTGCCAGGGGCTTTCGCCGGGCGATGTTTCGGTGTGGAGCGGCGATGGCATTGGTATTTGCTATTTTGGCGAGCTGATCGCCATCGGCATGAAGGAGCGCGGCTGTGTCGGTGCTCTGGTCGATGGCGGCATTCGCGATCTGCGTTATCTCAGCCAGCACGACTTTCCCGTCTTCGCTAAATACCGCACGCCGGTCCAGTCGATAGGCCGATGGAAAGTGAACGGTTACAATATTCCCGTTTCGATGAGTGGCGCGACCAGAAAAAATGTCACTGTCTCACCGGGCGATTTTATCCTCGCCGACGAAGATGGCGCTATCGTCATTCCGGCCGCTTTGATCGAGCCGGTGCTGATCCGCACCGAGGAATTGACGCGGCGCGAACAGGACATTCGTGCCGAAATTCTCGCGGGGCTTTCGCTCAGCGAGGCGTTGAAGAAATACGGTCACGTCTGATACGGATCGCGCAATGCAGACAGGTGCCCCGCTAGATTTCACCGTCGAAGAGTGTGTCTACCACACGCCGCGTGGCATTCCTCTGATCGCGCGCATCTATCGACCTGAAATCGAACATAAAACGGCAGCGGTCGTCGATGCGCATGGCGGACGTTGGTGCGCCGAAGATCGCTTGACCAATCAGGCCATCGATAGGGCGCTGGCCGCCTCGGGCGTATTGGTGATGGCGATCGATTTTCGCGTACCGCCGGAGGGGCGCTATCCGTTACCAGTGTCGGATATCAATTTCGCTGTCCGCTGGTTGAAGTATCATGCGTCTGAATTGAACGTCGACCCCAATCGGATCGGTGCGGTTGGAACTTCGAGCGGCGGCCATCAGCTTCTGCTGACCGCTCTGCGGCCGGACGATCCGGCTTTCACGGTCGATCAACCGCCACTACAGCAGAGCGCCAGTCTGGCCTTTCTCATTGCCTGTTGGCCGGTCTCCGATCCGGCTAAACGCTACGATTATGCGTTGAGTAAAGGCATGCACGACCATGTCGCTTGTCATGAGGCTTACTGGGCGAACCGCGACCAGATGGAAACAGGCAGCCCAATGCGGTTGATGCGTGAGCGTCAAGTGACGCATTGGCCGCCACTTCTGCTTATCCAAGGCACCGAGGATGTGATCCTGTCACCCGGCATGTCGGAAGACTTCGCCGAAGCCTATGCAGAACAGGGCGGCGTGGTGACGCTGAAACTGTACGACGGGCAGGGGCATACGTTCATCACTAAGGATCCGACAACAGTGGCGTCACATCAAGCGATCGCCGACATGATCGCCTTTATCGGCGCGCGGCCGTTGCCCGGAGAATAACGCTGCCGGTTCGCACGGGCCGCTGACGTTCAAAAGTGTCGTGCAATAGGGGAGGGATTCGATGCAATCATTCAACCGACGGACTGTCATCGCCGGTGGGGCCGCGCTCGGCACTGGTCTGGTGGGCGCGCGGTATGCGCACGCGCAGACGGCGCCGGATTTTGCCGCCGCGCGGGCGTCCGCCAATCCGCTCACGCCGCGGCGCGAATACATCATCCGTAACGCCCATCTGCTTACCATGGATAGTTCCCTTGGCGAGATTCCGGCGGGCGACGTGCATGTGCGCGACGGCCAGATCGTCGCCGTCGGCGCCAATATTGCCGCGCCGAACGCTGAGGTGATCGAGGGACGCGGCATGATCTGCATGCCGGGTTTCGTCGATACCCATTGGCATTTATGGAATTGCAACTGCCGGCAATGGGTCCGCACCACCGACAACCGCTATTCCTATTTTCCGTTGACGTCCCGCATCGGCGTGCGCACGCAACCGGCCGACGCGTATCGTGCCGCTCGCTTTGGCATTGCGGAAGGCCTGCTTACCGGCATCACCACCGTTCACAACTGGTGCCATAACACGCGCGGGCCGGCTTGGGCCGATGCCGAGATCAGTGCCATGCGCGACATGGGCATTCGCGGGCGCTATTCCTATGGTGGTCCACAGCAAGGCCCGACTGACAAGATCATGGACCTCGCCGATCTCGCCCGCACCAAGAAGGATTGGTTTGTCGATCCGGCGGCGACCGATGGCCGGCTGTCGTTGGGTATCTGCTCACGTAACCTCGTGCCGGGTCAAAGCCTGCGCGGTACGATCACGTTCGACATCGCCAAACGCGACTGGGGCGGCGCGCGAGAACTCGGCTTGCCCATTACCTTGCACGCGTCGCCGAAGGACCTGGTGTTCGAATTGGAGAAACAGGGCTTGCTTGGTGCCGATGTGCAGCTCGTCCATCCGATGTTCACGGTCGCCGAGGAGCGGGCGATCCTAAAGAGCCGGGGCACCAGTTTCGCTTCTTCGCCGATCGGCGAGGTGCAGCGTCCACCTGATGGCGGCGTCGTCCAGATCAACGAACTGCTGCAATCGGGCGTTCTGACCAGCCTGTCGCTGGATGAGACCGTCGCCGGCAATGCCGACTATTTCAACGTCATGCGCGTGATGTTCAAATACGATAAGCACCGCGTTGGTGAGGGTCGCGACAATCTCGTGACGACCAAACGACTCGTCGAGATGGCGACGATCGATGGGGCGAAAGCCCTAGGGCTTGAAAAGACCACGGGCTCGCTCACGGTCGGTAAGCGCGCCGATATCATTTTGATCCGGGGCGACGACTTCAATCTCGCACCCCTGACCAACCCCTGGGATGCGATCGTGCTGCATGCACAGCCTAATAATGTGGCTTTGGTGATGGCCGACGGGCGCATATTGGCGCAAGATGGCAAACTAAGCGGCATCGACCACGGAAAAATTATGCACGAAGTGCGTGAAACGAATGCAAGGCTTGCCGTCTTTGCTGATCCGAGTTGAGGTCACCACAATCGAATGCCATGCATACGTGGCTCGGATGGATGCCGTTCGAGCCATTTTTCGAGCTTCTCGCGCGGATTAGTTTTTCTAATTGTGACTGTATTTACGGTCCGATCGCTTGTCGGCGCTGTGTCTTGATCCATACTCATGGGAAGATCAAGCAGCGTGAGATGAAGACATGGCGCGCAATCGATGCATTCTGCACGACGGACTGATCGCTACCTTACTGCTGACGTCACTGAGCATTACTCAGGCCGTAGCGAACGAAGCTGAAGGCAGCTTCTTTAAAGGCAAACGCGTCACTATGTTGATCGGATCATCGGCGGGCGGTGGCTATGATGTCTACGCCCGTCTCATCGCCCGGCATTTTGGAAAGTATATTCCCGGTAATCCCATCGTTACCGCCTCCAACATGGCGGGTGCCGGCAGCAATGTTGCGGCGGCCTTCATCGCCAATTCCGCGCCGAAAGATGGCACGACGATTGGAGCACTCTATATGGGCGCCATTGTCGAACCGCTCTTTTACGACAAGGTGCGGTCCACGCATAATCCGGTGGAGTTCAATTATATCGGCAACGCCAACACGGACTATGACGTCTGTGTCGTGCGCAGCGATGCGGGTGTGAATTCCTTGGCCGATGTTTTTCATAAAGAACTCATCCTCGGCGCAAGCGCGCCGGGCGGTGCGACCTATGATTTTCCGACTTTGTTAAAGGAGTTGCTTGGCGCGAAGCTCAAGATCGTTTCTGGCTATCCAGGCTCCCGGGAAGTGAATCTCGCCCTGGAGAAAGGCGAGGTTCAGGGTATCTGCGGTCAGTCCTGGGGTGGCGTAGCGGCCATGTACGAACCGATGATCCGCAGCGGCTCCATCAAATTGCTCGCTCAGGAGGCCGTGAGCGGCCATCCCAGCCTCGATCGCATGCAAGTGCCGCTCACCAAGGAATTCGCTTCCAGCGATGCTCAGCGCGCAGTCATGAATCTGTTTTACCAGCAAACGAGCTTCTCCCGGCCCTACGTGGTTGCCAAAGACGTGCCGACAGCGCGGGTGACCCTTCTGCGCCGCGCTTTCATGGACACTATGCAGGACAAAGACCTCCGCGAGGAGGCGCGCCGGGCTCAGATCGATGTCGATCCGACGTCGGGCGAGGACATGCAGAAGATGCTGACCCAACTTTACGCTTCACCGGTCGATCAGATCCACGCGATCCGAAAGATATACGCCGCAAAATAATGAACCAAGCATCCCTGGAGTTTTGATATGTCCAAGCTACGTCACGTCGCGCTGATCGTCTCGGATCCGGAGGCCTCTGCCGCTTTCTATGAAAAGGCGTTCGGTATGACGCGCTGCGGCACCGCCCGGCGTGGCATCTATATGACCGATGGCATGATGAATCTCGCGCTCCTCAAAAAGGAGGGCGAAAAGGAACGGCTTGGCGTCTTCCACTTCGGCATGTGGGTCGAAGATCTGGACAAGGCTGAGAAGGCAATCCAAGGCGCTGGTGGCTCGTATCTGACCGGACGGCCAACTTCGCCAAACTCCTTTTATGAGGCCAAGTATAGAGATCCTGACGGTATCGTCTTCGACGTGACCCACACCGGATGGGCTGGAGCCAAGCAGTAATCCTTCAATCTGGACGATATCGATGACCTCCAACCAAGTCGTGATCATCGGCGCGGGTCCGGTTGGCCTGTGTCTGGCCCTATCCCTGACGCAGTCGGGCGTACCAGTGACCGTTGTCGAGACCTTGAACGACGCGAATTTTCTCGATCAGGTGCCGCGCGCTGGAACCAATCATCCTGCGACGCTCGAAATGTTTGACCGCATCGGCCTATATGAGAAGATCGAATCGCGTGGCTTTCGGGCGCCGCTTTTCCACTATTGGGACCGGGGCGGCCCTAAACTGTTGGCCGAGTTCGACCATGCGCTGTTGCGAGACGACACGAAATTTCCCTATGTCTTGCAGTGCGAGCGCATCAAGATCTGCGAGGAAGCGCTAGCCTTGGCTCGCAGGGAACCGCTCTGCACGGTGATGATGGATACGACCTTCGTCTCGTTCACTCAAGACGCCAACGGCATCGTGGCCGTCGCGCAGACCGCCGATGGCGATGAGGTTCGCATCGAAGGTGCCTATATCGTCAGCGCGGAGGGGGCCCGCAGCATCGTGCGGCGTGATCTAGATATCGACTTCGAAGGTTTCACCTATCCCGACCGGACCTTGAATATCGAAGTCGTCCACGATTTCCGGCAATATGGCTTCGCCGATCGAAACTACATTTCTGATCCCGACGAATGGTCGAACCTCTTTCGTTGGGCCGGGCCGCCGGAGCGCTGGCGCGTACATTTCCCGACCGACCCGAATGACGATCCTAATGAGGTGACAAAGCTTGAGGCGCTGGATGCGCGTCTACAGGCCTTCATGCCGAAGTCTGGCCCTTACGACATCCGTGGCAGCAATCTTTACACTGTTCACCAACGCGTGGCCGCGTGCTTCCGCAAGGGACGGGCGCTGCTGGTTGGAGATTCGGCGCACGTCAATAGTCCTATTGGCGGTATGGGCATGAACAGCGGTATCCACGATGCCTTCAATCTGGCCGACAAGCTGGTGTCGATTCTCAATCATCATGAAGACGATATCGTGCTCGACCGTTACGATCGCCAACGCCGGAAGATCGCGGTGGATCATACGCAGGCGCAAACCATCCGTAACAAGCGTCTCTTGCAGGAAAGGGATCCGGCCGTGCGGCAGAAAAACCAGGATGATCTCAAGCGCACCGCAAGTGACCCGAAACTTGCCCGGCAGTTCTTGCTGCGAACATCCTTGTTGCAGAGCGTTCGCGACGCTGCGAAAATTCAGTAGCGGATATCAAGGCGCGTCGAGAATGCGGAAATTTGGTACGAGGTCTGGCGCGAGCTTGCGCAGACGCGGCAGGCATTCGTCTTGAAGGACCGTGCGGCAGACATCTGTCAGTTCCTTCATGGCGTCAGGCATTTCGCGCTTGCGCCAGACAAGCCCCAGGGTCCGGCTCAGCCCAGGCGCGGGCATTTCATGGATGGCAATCTCGGCGCCGGCTTCGAGAGGATCGAAGAGTTGCGAGGGTGTCAGAATGGACCAGCCGTAACCATGTGAAATGGCTGCCACCAGATCGCTGGACGATTCGAAGGCATTGCCTCGCTGGATGTCCAGGCGAAGGCGGCGCAGATGTCGTTCGATGCGCTGACCGGATTGGGTTCGCCCGGAATAGCCCAGAAATGGCTGGGCTTTGCTGAGGGTCTTCAAGTCGCGGACCCTGGTCGTCACGCTTTTGGGCGTCGCGACGACATAGGATTCCTGTATCAGATCAAGATGGTCGAAGGCGTCGATATCCTCCAGGGCATCGGACGTAAACGCCACGTCGATGTCGCGGTTGTTAAGGTCCTGCGCGTGGTTGATGGTCAGGCCTCGGATTACGGTGACATGCTGCGCGATCAAGGATCGATTCATGGTTGCATCGAGGATGGTCGGTACAAGATAGCGTGCGAATGTCGACAAGATAGCGATACGCAAGTGCGGCAGCCGGCCGGCCGCCACGTGCCGAACTTCATCGCGCATTTCGCGCGCCGCCAGTAGAACGGATGTTGCCCGGTTTTTCAGAAGCTGGCCGGCGGGTGTCAATCGCAGAGGGCGGATGTCGCGGTGAAACAGCGGTGCGCGAAAATGTGCTTCTAGCAGTTTGATCTGTTGCGAAATGGCCGACTGGCTGATGCCCAATTGGCCGGCCGCAGCGGTCATGCCGCCGGCATCGGCTACGCTGACAAAAACCTCCAGGCTTTTGAGGAAGTCAAAGTCACGGATTACCGGCTCGATCATAGGTGGTTCCGTTCAAACGGGAACGAACAGGTCCTCGGGGCTGAGCCGCACGGCTGCCATGTTCTGTTCATGGACATATTGGCAGAGGGCGGCCAGGGCGGTTCGATTACTGTCGATTCCATAGGAGAAAAAATCGGCGCCGAAGACGCGTCTGGTTTCTTCGAGATGATCGATCAGAAACGGTAGTCCCATTTGAAGAGCGTCCGTATCGTAAAGCCCGTTCAGCGCCATATCCTTGGCTTGATTGAAGGCGTCGTAGATGGCACCAGCGATCCAGGGATTTCGATCGTAAACGTCGTTGCGGATAGCGATCGTATGCATGACCGGGAAAATGCCGGTCTTGCGATAATAGGCTATTTCGGCGTCCTTGGGGTTCGGAAACAGGCGTGCGACGCGGGGATCTCCCAGGCGGAAGCCGTCAGGCATGTCCTGTGAGATCAGAGCATCGATGTCGCCATTCAAGAGCATATCGTTCAGGCACTGTGCCTTGTCGAGTAACGTGATCTTGAGGCCAGGCTCGATGGGCGAGGGCATGACGGGCGCGATACCGTGATCGATGCCACCGATGAACCAATGGATGTCCTTAGGCGTCACGCCATACTCATGTTGGAGGAGGCCCCGCGCATAGACCAGAGCGGTGGAGGTGAACCGCATCGTGCCGATCCGCCGACCGGCCAGGTCTTCAGGCCGACGAATGCCGCGGTTAACGCGGATATAGATCGCGTCGTGGCGAAACATCTTCGATAGCATCACGGGAATGGCGACGAACGGACAATTGGGCCCGCTTTTCATGCTCACCAGCGTCGCAAAGGACATCTCTGACATGTCGAAATCGCCCTCGAGCATGCGTTCGAAGGCAATGCGAGGCCGCATGACATCGACCTTAAGGTTGATACTTGTCGGTTTAATGCGTCCGTCGATGATTGGACGCGTTCTGTCGTAGTTCCAGCAGGCAATGGAAAGAGGTAGGTCGCTCACACAGTGAACTTTCAGATCGATCGTTTAGATCATCTGATGATAAATGTGTGCGACAGTCTACAGCAAATTTATTCTGATCCTACACTTGTAGAAAGGCGATTAAACTCGGCTGCGGCGCGCATCGAAAGACTGTATGCTGGTCTCAATGTTGCCAATGGCGGGAAGCAGTAAAAGCGAGATGAGCCGAGACGACGCCTGTTATTGTCGATCGTCTGGTCTTATGCCGTGAGGCAGTCGCCTTCGATAGGGATGCTCCAGGCGTCGTATTCGTAGACCCAATCGGCGTTGCCGGAGCTTCGGAGCCATTCATTCTCGGACGAGGCCTGTTGAATGCGGCTGGCTCGTTGCTTGCGGACCGCGACGTAGGCCTTCATCGCGGATTCGATATTCTCGTCGCGTTCCAGGCATCGAGCCAGCACTGCAGCGTCTTCCAATCCCATTGCGGCACCCTGCGCCATGAAAGGCACCATGGCGTGGCATGCATCGCCGAGCAAGGCCACGCGGCCGGCTTCCCAGCTGTGCAAGGGCGCCCGCACATAAAGAGCGGTCTTCAGCGGTGCCTGGCATTCGGCAAGCACTTGCCGCGCTTCGGCATGATAACCGGCGAAAGCCGCACGCAAATCTTCGATTTCGGCTTTCGCCGACCAGGATTCGCGGCTGATCTCGGGCTCTTCCTTGGTGGCAAAAACAAAAAGTTCGCTGCCACCGTTGATCGCGGCTGTCACCAACTGGCTTTTAAGTGTCGGTCCCCACCATTTGACGAAGGATTGGTATTCGTAATTTCCAAGACGCGCGGTCGGCAGGATATCTCGGTAGGCGACCATACCGGTGTAGGTGAGGTCGGGGGCTTCGAACAGAAGCTGCCGCACGGTCGAGTGAATGCCGTCGGCGGCGATAAGCCCATCGAAGCGTCGCCGTGTGCCATCTTCCAAGTGGATGGTGACTCCATGTGCCGTCTGATCGACCGCGATCAGTCTTGAATTGAGATGGACGGCACCGGCAGGCAGGGCGTTTTCGAGAGCGGTAAGTAGATCGGCTCGATGCACCATCAGTTGCGGCGAGCCATATTTATGTAATGCGAGCTTGCCCATCTCCAGGCGCAATGTTTCTTCGCCGGTGTCCCAGGTGCGGCTGACGCGAAACTCCGGGCTGAAGGAAGCTGCGCGCAAGTGCTGGCCGACGCCGAGGCCATCGAGAACGCGCACCGCGTTCGGAGTAAGGTTGATCGCGGCGCCGATGCGGCGAAACGCCTGCGCTTGCTCGAAAATGGCAACAGAGATACCACGTCGATGCAGCGCTATCGCCGCGGCCATGCCGCCGATGCCCGCTCCTACGATCGCGATTTGCCGAGAAGCCATGCCGTTCACCCCGCTTTGACAACGCATCGAGTACCGCAATGAGTTTACATCGTCAACTCAATAACCGATGGAAGATCTAACCAGATGGCGAAGACGTCGAGGCACGTGAAGACAACAAAGGGCGGTGTGCGACGCTCTATGGTGAAAGAAAACAGGGACGATGGCTTCGAGCACTCGGCCAGTTTGAGCGATTCAATGACGCTCGGCGCACGCATGATGACGTTGTCCAATCTCATGCGCCGCATTACAGCCCTGAGATTTCAGCGCTTCTTCGACCTCGCACTGGTCGATGGATGGATCATTTCGCATCTGGGCGTGGGTGGTCCGATGTCGCTTGATCAGCTTGCCTATCGGGCAGGGCTCGCCAAGAGCCAGATGAGCCGCGGGGTGACGAAGCTGGTTTCGCTAAAACTGGTCGATCGTCGCCGCAATCCCGACAATCAGAACGAAGTCATTTTAACGCTGACCGCCAGTGGCAAGGACATTTTCAAGAAAATCAAACAGCAATGGCCCGAATATAATCGACTGCTGACAACGGGCCTGAGCTCGGCTGAAAATGATATGCTCCTCGACCTCGTCAAGCGATTGACTGACAATTCTCGGCACAACCTCGCGGATGAACAGCAGGCCAATGGTGAAGATGGCGACTTGTGAAAGAAAGCTCGGCCGTAGCGCGGCATAAGCCTAACAGTCGAGCGATCCTGGCTTTCATGAAACCCTTCTGCCGGAGGAGGCTTTGCGATGCCGCCGATGCAGGATGAAATCGGCTGTCATTGGCTGGAGAGTTTCACCCGTTAAACGCTGCTGAAAATTATGTTGATGCGCGCATTAAATCAGCAGGCCCCGCCAACCATTTCGTCAGACGGGCCGTGCAAAGCAATTGACTTTGTAAACAGCTTCACACACATTCTTCTCATCGATCTTCGGCGATATGCGTCGGGATACGGGAGGGGCGATCATGTCGCGAGCGGTGTTGACGCGCTTGATGGGTGTCGCGGTCGTGGTGGGAACAGCGTTTGGTGCGCAGGCACAGACAACAGCCGTGCCGCAAGCATTGCAGGCCGTGCTGGATGAGGTGAAGGCCAATCCCACCGTGAATTTGGCCTGGGCTGAATCATCTTTCGGCGGCTCAGCCGGCGCCAAGCGTTTCGAAGCCGAAATCCGCAAGAAATACGGCGTCAACATTTCAATCCGCTTCATTCCTATGGCCGGCTTTGCGCGCGTAGGCGGGCGGATCGCGACTGAATATGCTGCCAAGCAGCCGGCTTTTACCGATGTGTGGCTGTCGACGGCCGCCCAGATTGTGCCGATTCTTGATCGTGATCTGCTGGCGACGGTCGATTGGAATACTCTTATGCCGGGTCGCCTGCCGGCCAATGCCGTCGACGCCAATGGCCGATCGATCAAGGTGGCCACGGGGTTCTCCGGCGCCGACTACAATACCCAATTGGCACCGATGGTGCCCAAGACCCTGGAAGATTTCCTGCGCCCGGAGTGGAAGGGCAAGCTCGCGACCACCGCCTATGCGGCCAGTTTCGATGTGCTGGCTGCCAACGGCGTGTGGGGGCGTGACAAGACGCTCGATTATGTGAGGAAACTGCTCCCGAATGTCAGCGGCCTGATGGATTGCGCGGAATCCGAGCGCATTGCGACCGGGGAATATGCCGGGCTCGTGATGAATTGCCTCGGCCAGTTCGCCATTCAATGGCGCGACAAGGGTGCGCCCATCTCCCGTATGATTCCGCTCGATGCACCCGCGCGGCGCTATTACTACCTGTCGGTGCCGAAGAATGCCGCCAATATGGCCGGCGCCAAGCTCTTCGTCACCTACATGCTATCGCCGGAGGGCCAGAAGGCATTGTGGGACCTCGAGCGGCTTGATTTCGACGAGCTGCCGGAATCGCATAGCCGGGACGAGGTCAATGCCCTCAAGGCCCAAGGGGCCAAGTTTACCGATGTGACGGTCGAGTGGGTGGCTGCTAATCCGGAGGTCGAAAAGACCAAGGAAGAGATCATCCAATTGCTGCGCACGAAGTCGAAATGATCCCATGACATTGGTGAGCCCGGCTGAAATTCAAAGTCAATCGACGGAGGCCGGCAAAGGTCTGTTCGCTCGATTGCCTTTCGATCCGTTCACGGCCATTTCCGGTGCCGTTGTCATCGGTTCTTGTGCCATCGTACTGGGGCTGGTCGGCGTTGTTGGCTGGTTGAGCCTCGTTGAGGGATTGCCCGGCGATGCCGGGAAAGCGTTGACGCTGGCCAACTACCATAAGGTTTTTGAAGATCCATTCGTTCTGACCGTTCTGTGGAATACGCTGCAGTTCTGCTTTGCAACGCTCGTTGTCGCCATGCCGTTGGGATTGATCGGTGCCTGGCTTGTCGAGCGAACGGACTTTTCCGGGAAAACGGTCGTCCTGTCGCTGATGAGCATCGGCCTGCTCATTCCGGGCTTCGCTTCGGCCATGGGATGGCTCTATCTGCTGCATCCACGCATCGGCGTGGTGAACACGTGGCTGCGTGATCTTTTCGGCCTCGTTGAGGCGCCTTTCAACATCATGACCATTGCTGGCATGGGGTGGGTGCAGGGACTGAGCCTGGCACCGCTCATCTTCGTCATGACCGCAGCGGTGTTCCGGGCTATGGATCCTTCCTTGGAGGAAGCCGCAAGCACCCATGGCGTGAAGACGTGGCGCGTGATGATGAAAGTCACCCTGCCACTCGCCTGGCCGGGCATTCTCGCGGCCGCCATCTATGTTTTTGTTATCGGCTTTGCCGCCTTCGATGTGCCGGCGGTGCTTGGTTGGGGCAATCGCATTTTCACCTTCAGCACATTCCTGTTGTCGGTGATCAATGGCAGCGAGGGCCTGCCGCGTTATGGCCTGGGCGCGGCCTTGAGTGCCGTTGTGATCGTGATTGCTGCTCTCCTTGGCTATCTTTACTCCTTGATGCAGCGCAAGGCGCATCGCTATACGGTCGTCACGGGTAAGGCCTATAAGCCGAAGTTGATCGAGCTCGGCCGCTGGAATATCGCCGCCTGGATCGGCGTCGTCCTTTACTTCAGCTTCAGCAAGCTCGTTCCGTTGGTGCTCCTCGTCTACGCCTCTTTGCTGCCCTTCTTTCAGTTTCCGAGCCTGCGCGCCTTCAAGGCCATGTCCCTTAGCAACTATTATTCTGTGCCGTGGGGGCTGGCGACGGAGGCGCTAGGTCATACGTTGATCCTGATGTTTTTGACGCCGACGATCACGCTGGCGATCAGTGTCGCCTTTTCCTGGATCGTCCTGAAAACGCGCGCGCCAGGCCGCAAGACAGCGGATTTTATCGCCTTCCTCCCACACGCAGTGCCAAACGTGATCTTCGGCATTGGCGCGCTTCTGGCGGCACTCTACCTGCTGCAGTCCTTCATTCCGATCTACGGCACGATCTGGCTTATTCTGCTGGTTTTCGTGGTCGCGCGCTTAAGTTATGGCACGCGAATGACCAACAGCGGCCTCATCCAGATTCATAAGGAACTGGAGGAGGCGGCGCAGATCAGCGGCGCGACGGGCTTTGGCACGTTCCGTTCGGTGATCCTGCCGTTGCTGTCGCCAACCTTGATGTATGCCTGGTTATGGATCGCGCTGCTGACTTATCGCGAACTGACGCTTGCCGTCGTCGTGTCGAGCTCGGGCAATGTCACACTGCCTGTCGTTGTCTGGTCGTTGTGGTCGAGCGGCGGCCTCGGCCGGGCGTCGGCATTGGCCGTGATCAGCATGCTGCTCGTTGTTCCTCTGATCGTCGTTTACTGGTTCATCGCCAAGCGCCGTGGCGCTCTGGCTGCGTGAGAATTGCCATGCTGGAAATCAAAGACCTCGAACTGACCTACCGATCGACCCAAGGCGCCTATTATGCCGTGCGCAAGGTCAATTTGCGGATCAATCGTGGCGAGCTCTACACGCTTCTGGGCCCAAGCGGTTGCGGGAAAACGACGACGTTGCGTTGTGTTGCAGGTCTGGAACGTCCCGATTCCGGTGAAATCCTGATCGACGGCAAGCAAGTCTTCTCCTCAAGGGACGGCATCTGGGTGCCTCCGCATCAGCGGCCGATCGGCATGGTGTTCCAGTCTTATGCGATCTGGCCGCATATGTCCGTGTTCGAGAATGTCGCCTTCCCGCTGCGGCAAGGCGCGCAGAAAACTCGCAAGGAAGAAATCCGCGACAGGGTCATGCAGGCTCTGTCGACCGTACATCTGGATCACTTGGCCGACCGGCCGGCTCCATTTCTCAGCGGTGGCCAGCAGCAGCGTCTTGCTCTGGCCCGCTCTCTGGTCAAACAGCCGAAAATTCTGTTATTGGACGAGCCGCTTTCCAATCTCGATGCGAAACTTCGCGAAGAAATGCGACTTGAAATTCGCAGCGTCATCGAGCGGCTGGGAATCACCACTTTGTTCGTCACGCATGAGCAGATCGAAGCGCTCAGCATGTCTGACGTAGTGGCCGTGATGAATGACGGAAACATCATGCAGGAGGCTGCACCCAAAGATATTTATGGGGCTCCCACATCGCCTTTCGTGGCCTCCTTTATCGGAAAGAGCAATGTCTTTGCCGCTACGGTGGTCTCTGAAACGGCGGGGGAGACAGTTGTCGCTTCGGCGATCGGCCGTTTGCGCTGCCGCAGTTCCTTCGCGGTGAAGCTGGGTGATCAGGTGATGGTTTCCGTGCGGCCTGAAGATGTGGCTGTTGCGGATGGGCGAACCAGTGAAACTGATAATCTCGTCCAAGGCGCGTTGGGGCAGGCGGTGTTCATCGGCGACGCGCTCGAATGTGCCGTCAAGATCGGCGATACCGAAATCCGTATCAAGACGCCACGTGACGCCGATCTTACGAGCGGCGCGCCTGTATCGCTGGCGATCGCACCACATCATTGCCGGCTGATGCGAGCCAACTGAGTTTGGAGGGGCCTCTCATGGCAGACAATCATACGCTCAATGCTGCATTACGGCGCGATATCGCCGAGCCCTCTGCGAACACGGCCATGGGGTGGGGAAGCGACGTTGCCGCCGATATGTTGCGGCGGATCGGTGTGCGCTATGTGACCCATAATCCGGGGTCCAGTTTTCGTGGCCTGCACGACAGCCTGGTCAACATGCTCGGCAACGACGACCCGACGATGTTGCTCTGTCTCAATGAAAATCAGGTGATTTCCATTGCCCATGGCTATGGCAAGGTGACCGGCGAGCCGATGGCGTGCATTCTGCACGCCAATGTTGGACTTCTGAATGGAGCCATGGGCATTTTCAATGCCTGGGCCGATCGGGTGCCGGTCTATATCGTCGGTGCTGGCGGTCCGGCGGATGCCGAGCGCCGCGTGCCGTGGATCAACTGGCTGCATACATCGCGTGATCAAGCGAGCTATGTTCGCGGCATTACAAAATGGGACGATGAACCGCGCTCGGTCGGCGCGCTGGTCGAAGCCATGTATCGGGCCAATATTATTGCCCGCACCGCCCCGAAGGGGCCCGTCTATATCTGCCTCGATGCCGCGTTGCAGGAAGATGCGCTGAGCGAGCAGATCGATCTGCCGCCCGCCTCTCGTTTTTTACCGGCCGATGCTCCCATTCCGTCGCCGGATTCGCTTGAACGGGCAGCCGATCTGCTCGTCTCGGCAAAGCAGCCGGTTTTTCTCATGGGCCGGGTTTCGCGCAGTCAGGCCGATTGGAGTAATCGCATCCGCTTAGTGGAACTGCTCGGTGCGGGCGTTATAACGGATTTGAAGACGGCGGCGGCATTCCCCACGGATCATCCTTTGCATCGTAATATCGGCTATCATTTTCGTACGGCGATCGATGATGTGAAATCTGCGGATGTTATCGTTGCGCTCGATTGGATCGATCTGGGGAGCGCGATGAAGATGCTGCCCGCTGGTGAGCGTCAGGTCATCAGCGCCTCGGTCGATTCCTATGTGCACAATGCCATCAATATGGATTGCTATGGTCTGGCGCCCTGCGACCTGCCTTTTCAGGTGGAGCCGGATGTCTTTGTGCGACACCTCTTGCCCGTGATTGAAAGAAAGCTGGCGGGCAAGAGTCGATCGCCCCTGGGTGTGGCTTTGAAGCCTGTCGATCGACCGAAAATGGTCGCGGGGGAGGCGAGGCTGGAAGATATCGGCTGGGCGTTGCAGGACGCCAGATCGCGCCACAAGGTGACGCTGATGCGCACGCCGCTCGGCACGTCTCCCGATGTCTGTCACTTCACGGATCCGATGGATTATCTGGGCAATGACGGGGGCGCCGGTGTCGGTTCAGGCCCGGGCAATACGATCGGCTGTGCTCTGGGTCTGCTTGGCGGTGATCGGATCGCCGTTGGCGTCATCGGCGACAGCGACTTCATCCAGGGCGCCACGGCATTGTGGACCGCGGCCCATTATGGAATTGCCGCACTCCTGATCGTTTCCAACAATCGCTCGCATCTCAACGACGAGCTCATTCAGATGCGTGTCGCGAAGCAACGCGGTCGTCAGCCGGCCAATGCCTGGATCGGCCAACGCATCGAAGATCCGGATGTCAATATCCGCAAGATCGCCGAAGGCTATGGGGCCGAGGTGATCGGGCCGGTCGAGACCACTGAGGCTCTCGGGCCCGCGATCGAAAAGGGATTGGCCTTGGTGAAGGCCGGCAGGATCTGCGTCATCGACGTCCATGTGGCCGCAGGTTCGCCGTCACGGCTCGCCGAATATAAGTCGGAGCCCGAGAAGGCCTCCTGATGTCGGCGTCGTTCAAGAACATTGGCAATTGATGAGTTCCGCCATGACAGACACATGCTTTCGCATTTCCGCTCTTTTTTGGTTCGTGCGTGGCTTATTCGGCATTCTCGGGCTGGCTGTTGGTTTGACGGCGGGCAGTTCGCTAGCGCTGGCACAAGCTGATCCACCCGCCGTTCAAGCCCTCATCGAGCAGGCGAAAAAGGAAGCCACGCTGCGGCTTTCCTGGGGCGAAGCCACACTGGGCGGGAGCGGCTTGGCACGCCAGATGGTGGCGCGCATGAATAAGCGCTACGGCACCAATATTGAACTTCGTTTCACGCCGATCGAAGCCCTGGCGCGGATAGCCTCGCAATTGCTGGTCGAATTCCAATCCAGTCAACCGGCTTTTTCCGATCTTTATATGGGAACGGCGGCTCAACTCGTGCCGCTGCTCGAGCGCAAGATGTTTCTGCCGATCGCATGGACGGGCCTGGCACCGGGACGCATCAGCGCTCAGATGATCGATGCGGATGGTGCATCCTTGAAAGTGGTCACGGGTTTGACCGGCGCGCTTTACAACACCGATGCCCTGAAACAGGCGCCCAAAGATTTCTTCGATTTCCTCAAACCGGAATGGAAGGGCAAGGTTGCCACCACGGTTTTCGGCGCGGGTTTTGATGGTCTTGCGGCCAACGGCATGTGGGGGCCGGAAAAGACGCTGCAGTATGTGCGGGACCTTGCGCCCCAGCTCGGCGGTTTTATCAATTGTACCGACACCGAGCGTATCGCCGTCAACGAATTCTCCGCCTTTGTGCTCGACTGCGTTGGCGACAAGCTGACCATTTTCCAGGAGAAGGGCGCGCCGCTTGAAATGGTGTTGCAGCCAGATGCCACGGCACGACGCTATTTCTACTTTCAGGTGCCCCGTCACGCACGCAGCCCGGCCGCAGCAACCCTGTTCGCCCTCTTCGCTCATAGCGTGGAAGGTCAGAAAATGCTGTGGGATGAAGCCAAGCTCGATCTGGCGCTCTATCCGGAATCGCAAATGGCCAAGCGGATCGCCAAATATGAGGCGGCCGGCGTGAAATTCACCGATGTGACGATTCCGTGGTGGCAGGCGCATCCGGAAATCGGGCCGACCGTCGAGCAGATCGTCAAGATTCTCGCTCAAGCCAAGCGCTGAACGCAACATCATTCATTTCAGGAAAACCGCCTATGCCGCGCCTGTCGCTTTCATTCTGTAGTGGCCCTTACGATCGGATGGCTGCGATCTTTGACGGATCCGTCTTGATCGACGGGGTTGATCTGGTTCCCATGGCTGTTCAGCAGCCGATGGAAATCTTCGCGCGCATGCTGCAGAATCAGGAGTTCGATATCTCCGAAATGTCGCTCACGCACTGCTATGCGCTGCGACAGAACGGCAAGGCACGTTTTTTCACCGTTCCGGTCTTCCCGTCACGGATGTTTCGCCACTCCTATATCTTCATCAATCGACACAAAATCAGGACGCCGCAAGACTTGGCGGGCAAGCGTATCGGCGTGCAAGGTTTTCAGATGACGGCGGCCGTATGGATTCGCGGCCTGTTGCGCCACCAATACGGCGTCTCGTTGCAGGACGTCGAATGGGTGGAAGGCGGGGTGAACGAAAAAGGCGTGGCCGGCGGCGAAGCGACAAGTTTCCATCCGAAAGGACTTAAAGTCTCTCATGCTGGCAATATCCGCTCGTTGAGTGACATGTTGGCGGCTGGCGAAATCGATGCGCTCATCGGGGCCATCAAACCAGCTTCGCTGCGCACGAGCCCGGATGTGGCCCGTCTATTTCCAAACTATCACGAGATCGAACGATCTTATTTCAAAGAGACCGGCATCTTTCCCATAATGCATGCGATGGTCATCAAGGACGGTGTCCACCTGGCCAATCCTTGGCTTGCCAATAACCTGTATAAAGCTTGTGAGCAGGCTAAAGCGATTGCACTGAATAAGTCGCGCTTCACCGGCGCTCTGCAATTCATGCTGCCCTGGCTCGACGAACATCTTGAGGAAATTCACGATCTTTTCGGCGGTGATGCTTGGCTCTACGGTGTCGCGCGGAACCGGAAAGCTTTGGTGGCCTTCAGCGATTATCTTGTCGAAGATGGGCTTCTCGCCAAACCGATGGCGCCGGAAGAGGTCTTTTTACCGATCGATGGATTGGCCGCGAAGGGTTAGGCCGGAGACTCGATGAGTAGATATAATTATCTGATATATAAGAATATTTTTAAGAGTATTTTTCCCGTGCCAATTGCCTCAAACCTTGCTTCCTTGGAGAACTCCTCGGAGCTTCGGCCCGTGGAACGTTGTTTCGGGGTATTTAGGGCGGTGCAAGACGGCGTACGGTCGAGGCCCTGACCCGCAGACCCGTAAAAATGGCGATTGGGTCGGATCTTCTGATTACTCGACGGGGATGCAGCGTCATCTGAGCTAAATGCCGGACATTGATGTGGCATTTCTGGGCTATTACACCGCTGTTGCCATGGCGATGAAGCCTGCGCGTGACCTGATGCGCCGGAAGCCGGTGCATTTTTGCTTTGGACGGCCGTACGTCAATCCTTTGCCTCGGTTATGCACATCGTGAGAAGGTTCATCCTGGTTTCATCGAAGTTTGAAGGGAGAAGCAGACAATGGCCGTTCGCATGCACGTTTTGGGCGCTGCCCATGTGGTTACGGGCTCGTCTTATCTCTTGGAAGCGAATGGCCGGCGCATTTTGATCGATTGTGGCATGTTCCAGGGGTCGAAAACATTGAAGGAGTTGAATTATCGACCCTTTGCCTTCGAGCCAAATCGGCTGCATGCGGTGTTGCTGACACATGCTCACATCGATCATTCTGGCCTCATTCCGAAGCTGACAAAAGCTGGTTTCCATGGGCCGATCCACGCGACCCGTTCCACCGTGGAATTGTGCTCGATCATGCTGCGTGATTCCGGCCATATCCAGGAAATGGAGGTGGAGCAGCTCAACCGTCGGCGCGCGCGCAGTGGCGAAGCGCCGGTCGAGCCGATCTACACCGCCGAAGATGCCGTCGCAGCCATGAACCAATTCCGGGCTGTCGCCTATGATACTTGGTTGGACCTTGAAGCCGGGGTTCGCGTCAGATGGTGGAATGCGGGCCACATCCTGGGCTCTGCTTCCATCGAGATCGAGGTGAGCCAGGAGAGTGGCGATCCTGTTCGCATTTTGATGTCAGGTGATCTCGGGCCTGATGCGAAACTCTTTCACGCTGATCCCGAGGGGCCGAAAGGACTCGATCTTGTTGTCTGCGAGGCGACCTATGGTGACCGTGATCGACCGGAGATCACGGTCGAGGATCGACGCACAGAGTTAGCAAGCGAAGTGCGTGCGGCGGCGCAGCGGGGTGGGCCGTTGCTGATCCCATGTTTCGCTGTGGAGCGTACGCAGGAAATTCTCTCAGATTTGCTTGATCTGATGGATGGGGGGCACATTCCTGAGGCCCAGATCTTTGTTGACTCGCCACTTGCCATCAAAGCGACGGAAATTTTCCGAAGCCATGCGCGCGAATTGGAGGATGGCGAATGGCTGGCACGCCTGACCAATTCTCCCACGGTGCGCTTTACTGAAAGTGCTGATCAAAGCAAATCATTGGCGCGGCTGCGTGGATTCCACATCATTATCGCGGCAAGCGGTATGGCTGAAGCCGGGCGTATCCGTCATCATCTGAAGAATCATTTGTGGCGTGCATCCACCACGGTTCTGTTCGTCGGCTATCAGGCGGAAGGTACGCTTGGCCGATTTCTTCTGGAAGGTGCGTCGACGGTGACCATTCAGGGAGAGGCTGTCCGGGTTAAAGCGCAGCTTCGTTACATTGACAGCTATTCCGGCCATGCTGATAGAAGTGAAATTCTCCAATGGCTCGCAGCACGCAAGCCTATTCGTGGTGGTGTGGCGCTGACCCATTCAGAAGACAAAGCCTTGACGGCGTTCATTCCCACCGTTGGCCGTGAGATCGTCGCGCCAGAAAATGTGATCGCGCCGCATCTCGACGACATTCTTGAAATTGGTGTCGGCTCGCTACGGCGTATTCTGCCAGCCGAGCCGCGCAGGCTTGAGCCTGAACGCGCGACCGGAAAGGACTGGCACAACGATTCAGCTGAGTTTCTGATTGATCTAAAGGAGGCGTTGGACAAGGCGGCCGACGATCGTTCTCGTGCAGTCATCTTGCGTCGTCTTAAGCGCGCGTTGGAAGAAGCCTAGCAGCCGATCGGATAGATTTGCGCGGATATTGCCGCGATGCGTCTCAGGAGCTAGCGAGGGAGATGTCAGATCGTCGTGCGCCTGTAAGGCGTAACCGAGGAGGAGAAGCGGAAACCGATGAGATGATGAGTTTCAGCTACACCACCGGTGCGGCCGCGTGACGGGCGCAGATGCGTAACCCTCTATCATCATCGTCCAAGTGCTTGACTTCGGCGGACCAGCCAGGTCGCTGCGCCGTGACTCGTTTGTCCAAAATCTCCAGGGCGCGGTCTGCCATAGCGCCCTGGAAACTAGGCTGCGATGAATCTGGCATCTTGCTGCGCCAGCTTGCGCTAGATTTCCGAAAAAGCAGAAATCAGATTACATAAGGAAGATGAGGCGCTATCAAGGAAGATAGCTAGGGCGGCTCGCAATATGATCCGGGCATCTTAATCAAGCCTATTCTGAACCGTGTTGGTTGGAACTGATTGTGTCCTAAAACCGTGATTGTAGGCTATCGATTCCGCAAGTGTTGTGATGATGAACCCAACTGATATATCAATCTCTTTGAAACAATATGGTTGGAGGAACTAAACGTGACTGACGGTCCCACTCGTTATGCCGAGATTGATCCGGATACTCATTCGCCGCTGCTGCAGGACGTTTTGAAGCGTGCTGTTGCGGGACGGGGGCGCGTCCCCACGCCGTTCAAGGTTTGGTTGCATAGCGAAAAGCTGTCTGATGCGATTGAGCATCTTGGTACGATGCTCAATACCCAGTCTAGCCTCTCGGAACGGGAATTCGAACTGGCAATTGTGTTGATTGCGCAGCATTGGGAATCGCCCTTCGTCATCGATGCTCATCTGCGTTTCGTATTGAAAGCGGGCATGCCGGCACCGATCGTAGGAGAATTGAAAGCGCGCCAAGTTCCGCATCTGGAAACCGAGCGGGAGAAGGCGATCTACGCGATTTTCAAAGCCTTCGACCGCAAAGATGTAGCCACCGACGAAGTGTTCAACCATGCGGTCAAACATCTTGGTCGGAATGGTTTGGCTGAGCTGTTGGCATTCCTCGGTTATTACACTGCTGTTGCGATGGCGATGAAGCTGCACAGAGAGCCCGTGCCCGGCGCGTGACCTGAAACGGTAAGTGAAGGCGGACCATCTTCATCGGAGTTTGAAAGGAAAAATAGACAAGGGCCGTTCGCATGCATGTCTTGGGTACCTCCCATGTAGTTACGGGTTCGTCCTATTTCTTGGAAGCGAATGGCCGATGCATTCTGAACGAGTATGTCAGAAAGTGCTTTATGCTTGAACACCGCTTGTCATTGTCTGTCACCCGCATGATTGCCCAGGGCGACAGTATCCAGGGTTGGGTGGCTTACGGCGTTGGCGCGCTCGACTATGTGACCAGCTCGGGTATCAGCTCCGCTCCGACCTACACCACCAATTTCCTCGGTGGCTTTCTGCGTGCTGATCGCAACTTGACCTTGTTTATCGCGAACGGTGCTGGGACGATCGGCAGCGCGGAGCAGACGAAGGCGTTCAGCGCCGCGGCGATTTTCACGCACTACTGGACGCCGTCATTGCGCTCGCACTTGATCAGTTCATATGTGCGTGTCACGCCGGGCGCCGTCACCCGCAATACGGCTTGGGCGAACGGCGGTCTGTCGGAGGCGACGGGTTGGAACGTCCTGGGCAGCCTGATCTGGTCGCCAGTGCGTCGTTTCGATATCGGCGCCGAGCTATCCTATGCCCGGTTGAGGCAGTCGCTGCCGCTCTCGGCTCCCGCCGGTCTCAGCACACTGGCGCAAGTCAATCCGAGCAACTGGACGGCGCGCGTTCGCATCGATCGTACTTTCTAAAGCGAAGGACTTCGCTCATCGTCTGAAATGAGGATCCCCGCGACCAATATAACAAACCCCAGCAAAGATTTTGCTGGGGTTTCTTTGTCTAGCCACTGGATCTATGTTCCAACGCCGCGCGGCTTGCCATTGATCATGTCGTAAATGTTGCAGGCAATGCCGGTCGCTTCATAACCGTCCTGACCCGTTGCTTGCGCGATGGCAAACATCTGAGAAGCGAGGCTGACGAAGGGCATGGGGACCTCCATCTCGCGGGCCATGTCGAGGCCGAAGCCGACGTCTTTCGGCATCCAGGACTTGCGCGGCTTGAATTGGCGGCTCACCACAATGTCCATGATGCGGCGGGTCGCCTCTGAATCCTGCGCGGAATTCTTGATAATGGTCTGGAAAGTGGCGTCGTCGAGGCCACCTTTCTTGAGCCAAGAGCCGATCTCGACGAGGCTCATGTGCTGAACGGCGGCGAGCATCGCCATGGCGTTCTTGACGAGCTTGGCGTTACCGAGTTCGCCGACATGCAGGATCGATTTGCCCATGGCTTTGAAGATCGGCTGATGTTCGTCGAACACCGCCTTGGCTCCTGAAAGCCAGAGCGCCAGGGCACCGGCGGCCGCGACCTCCTCGACGCCACCGGCGGACGCGTCGACGACGCTCCAGCCCTTCTTGGCCAGTTCACCCTCGATGCTGACAATGGTCTCCTTGTCGATGCTACTGAAATCGATCCAGGTCTTGGCGCCGCTTGCCGCTTCGATGAGCCCACCCTTGCCGTGGGCGACTGCCTTGACCGCGTTGTTGTTCGGCAGCATCGAAAGTACGAGTTCACACGACTCGGCCACGGCTTTGGGGGAGGCTTTGAACACGGCGCCCTGATCCTCCAATCCCTTGGCCCGTGCGCGGTCTAGATCGTTCACGACGAGACGGTAGCCCGCCTTGATCAGATTGGCGGCCATGCCGTTACCCATGCCGCCGGTACCGATGAAACCCAGGGTCTTCATGCTCGCCACTCCTCACTCGCTGCCGGGCATGATCGCCGAGACGCCGCCGTCGACCCAAAGCGCCGTGCCGGCAACAAAATCCGAATCGTCCGACACGAGAAACAGGATGGCCTTGGCGAGGTCGGCGGGCAGGCCGTGGCGGTTGCGCAGGTTCACCACTTTGCGATCCGGATTGAACGTGTCGCGGCCGACGGGCGAGCCAATCTTGTTGGGCACCACGCTGTTGACGCGGATGTTATGGGGGGCGAGCTGGATCGCCATCGAACGTGTCAGGTTGACGATGCCGCCCTTGGCAGCCGTGTAACCGATCGCACGGTCACGGCCATAATAGCCTGAGGTCGAACTCACATTGACGATGGCGCCGGCGACGCCTTTCTCCACCATGGCTTTGGCGGCGTGTTTGGCGAAGAGAAATGGCCCCGTGAGCGTGATCGCCAGCGTGCGGTTCCACTCGTCCGTCGTAATGTCGAACATATGCTTGTTGTCGGAGATGGCGGCATTGTTGACGAGGATATCGACATGGCCCCACGTCGCGACGGCGCCTTGCACCGTTGCGATGATATCGTCTTCCTGGCCGACATCGCAGACGAAGCCCTTGGCCTTGCCGCCGGCGGCGATGATCTCACCGGCGACCTTGTCGGCGCGGCCCTTGTCGAGGTCGACGACGGCGACAGTGGCGCCTTCCTGGGCCAGCAGTTTGGCAACGTCCTCACCGATGTTGCGGCCCGCACCCGTGACGATGGCGACCTTGTTGGCGAGCTTCGCGCTCATGCGTGTCTCCTTGTTGTTTCCTGTTCAGCCGCGCGCTCGGGTCGCGCGTTCTTTTTGGGTGGCGGCTTCGTTTACCACATCGTCGGCGATGATAACCCCGTAATCGCGCAGCGCCGCCTCGACGGAGAGATATCCCTCGCGAATGTCGCGCAATACCAGCGCCGGGTCGCGCTTCAACGGGTCGCCGAGGCCGCCTCCGCCTGGCGTGTCGAGCTGGAAATGATCGCCGGATTTCAGAGGATAGTCCGCGTAACGCGTCGGCAGACGTTTTTCGTCGGTTCCGTCGGGATTGATGAGGATGTCGCCGGTGCGGCCCTTGCCGCCGCCTGCGGCGCCATTGGGTGCGATCACGTGCTTGGTCGAGCGGATCGAGAAACGCGCCTCGGCAAGGTTGATATATTCACGCCGGATGCCGAGGCCGCCGCGAAATTCGCCCGGGCCGCCGGAGTCGCGGATGAGTTCGAAGCGCTCGACGCGCGTCGGAAATTCGCTCTCGATGATTTCGATCGAGGCAATCTTGGCATTGCTCTGATTCACCGACGTGCCGGACGTTCCATCCTTGGTTGCTCGCGCGCCAGCGCCGCCGCCGAGGATTTCATATTGTACATAGCCCTTGCCGGTGTTGGTGGCGCGCCCACCAATGATGATTGAACGGCTGCCGCAGCCATCAGCCCGCGCCTTGGCCGGCACGATATTGGTGAGCGCCGCGAAGACCGCTTCCACGGTCGCGTGGACAGTCGGATTGTAAGTGTTCACCGGAGCCGGAAAGTGCGGGTTCATCACGCTGCCCTCGCGTGCCGTGACCGTAAAGGCATTGAAGAGGCCGGAATTGACGAAGATATCCGGGTCGACAAGCGCGATCAGCACATAGGCGCAGGCCGCCTTGACGAGCGGCGGGCGAATGTTTGCTGGTCCACGCGTCTGGTCGGCGGAGCCTGAAAAATCGAAATGGATGCTATCGCCTTTTTTCTCGGCGATGACATGGATGCGCACGGGCTTGTTCAGTTCGATGCCGTCATCATCGACGAAGCGCTCGGCCTCATAGCGGCCATCGCGCCATTCGCTAATGGCAGCGCGCATGCGCAATTGCGAGAGCTCAAGCAGTCGTTCGAAACAGGCTTGCGCCGTGTCGCGGCCAAATTTCTGGATGAGCGCGCCAAATCGCTCCTCGCCAAGGCGGCTCGAGCCAAGCTGCCCGCGCATGTCGCCGAGCACGAGTTCGGGCGTGCGGCTATTCGCGGCAATGATGCGCTCGATCTCGATATTGCGCTGGTAATCGCGCTGATAGCGCACGGCCGGCAGATGCAGGCCTTCGTTGAAGGTCTCACGGGCTTGGCCGGAGCAGGAGCCCGGCACCGGGCCGCCGATATCGCTCTTGTGGGCGATCGAGCCGCAAAACCCCATCAGTTCGTTGTCTACGAAGACGGGTGTGAGGATCGCCATATCTGGTGCGTGCGGGCTGCCCCCCTCATAGGGATGGTTGATGGCATAGGCGTCGCCTGGCGCGATATCGTCATAGGCGCGCAGCACCGCCTCGCAGCAGGCCGGGAATGAGCCGATATGCAGCGGCAGTACGACATGCTGGGCGATGACCTCGCCCTTTGCGTTCATGATCGCGCAGGAGGCGTCCTGCGATTCGCGCACGATGGTCGAGAAACCGGTGCGGAAGAGAGAATTCTGCATTTCCTGTACGATGCCGTCGAGGCTCGCGCGTATGATTTCGAGGTCGACGGCATCGAGCTTGTGCGCGCGCGCCATGCTCAGGCCTCCTGCACAGTCATGATGATGTTGCGGTAAGCGTCGACCCGCGCGGTGTGTCCCGGAAAGAGCACTGTGGTGCAATCGAGCTGATCGATGACGGCGGGGCCTATGAAGGCCGTGCCGACGTCGAGCTTTTCACGCTGATAGACCGGGCAGTCGACGAGACGGCCGTCAAACTGGGCTTTGCGCGTTTCGCGCAGCGCGTCCGCGAGGTTCGTGCCGGTCGGCGCGAATTTCGGGATCTTCACCGGCGGCACGAGGCCGATGCCGCGCAGGCGGTAAGAGACGATCTCGACCGGCTCATCGGGCGCCGTGTGGCCGAAGCTCTCCTTGTGCAACAGGTCAAACCGTTGGCGTAGCGCCTTGATCGCACCGGGTTTGAGAACGGCGTCGCAGGGGACCGTGATCTCGTAGCCTTGACCGGCGTAGCGCATGTCGAGCGCCGGTTCGATCCGGGTTTGTGATTCAGCGAAATGTTCGGTCGCGAGGTCTTCGCCTGCATGTCGGGCGAGAGCGTCGAAGACCGCGTTGATCTCGCTTTCTGTCACATTGGCAAGAGGGGAGAGGCGTGAGCGGATATAATCATGCTTCACGTCCGACATGACGAGGCCCATGGCCGAATAAACACCTGGGAATGGTGGCACGATAACGCCAGCCATGCCGAGATCTGCGGCGATGCGGCCCGCATGGAGCGGCCCGGCGCCGCCAAATGCGAGCAACATGAACTCGCGCAGGTCGTGGCCGCGCATGGTGGAGATCGCTTTGATCGCCTCCTGCATCTTGACGTTGATGATGCGCACGATGCCTTCCGCGGCGGCTGGCGCATCCATGTCGAGTTTCTTCGCTACATGGGTTTCAACCGCCAGATGCGCCCGGACGCGGTCGAGCGTCATCTGGCCACCCAGGAAATTATCCGGCGAAAGATAGCCCAGCACGAGATTGCAATCGGTGATTGTCGGCTGTTCGCCGCCGCGCCCGTAGCAGGCGGGTCCTGGCTGCGCGCCTGCGCTCTCGGGGCCGACCTCGAGCGTGCCGAAACGGTCGACGCGGGCCAGCGTGCCGCCGCCGGCCGAGACCGTGTTGATGTCGATCATCGGCAAAGCGATGTCGCGGCCCTCGATCTTGCCGCGATTGCTGAGCGAAGGTTCGCCATCCTTGATGAGGGCCACGTCGCAGGATGTGCCACCCATGTCGAAGGCGATGAGGTTCTGAAAGCCCGTCGTACGACAGGCCTGCATGCTGGCTGTGACACCGCCAGCCGGGCCGGAGAGCACGGTGGCGACGGCCTTCTTCGCCGTTGCCGCGAAGGTCGACATACCGCCGTTCGACTGCATGATGTATTTCTGCGGCGTCGCAACGCCGACGCCGTTGAGGCGGTGATCGAGATTGGCGATGTAGCGCGCAAGAATTGGTTGCAAGTAGGCGTTGATGACGGTTGTCGACAGACGATAGTATTCCCGGATCTGTGGCACGATCTCGCTTGAGAGCGAGACGCTGCATCCCGGAATTTCTTCTTCGATGATGGCGCGTACACGCGCCTCATGCTCGGGCTTGAGGAAGGAAAACAGCAGGCAGACGGCGATCGATTCAACGCCCCGCTTGCCGAGATGCCGCGCTTCCGCTCGGATTTGCGCTTCATCGAGCGGAATAAGCACCTCGCCGCTCGATGTGATCCGCTCGCGCACCTCGCCTGTCTGGCTCGCCGGTGCGAGCAGGGCCGGCTTGTCGTACATGATGTCGAAGATGGTCGGTCCGTGCGGGCGCGATTGTTCCTGCACCTCGTAAATGCCGCGGAAGCCTTGCGTGACGAGGAGCCCGGTGCGCACACCCTTGCCTTCAAGCAGCGCATTCGTGCCGACTGTCGTGCCGTGGCAGAAATAGCGGATGTTGCTCGGCGCGACGCCTTTCTCGATCAGCCGCTCGATGCCGGCGAGAATGGCTCTGGAAGGATCGTCAGGGGTCGAGGGAATTTTGGCGACTGATATCTCGTCGGTGTCCTCGTCGAGATACACGAAATCCGAAAATGTGCCGCCCGTGTCGACGGTGACCCGATAACGCCCCATGGAGAGGTTTCCGCCCATTTGTTCTTTTCGGGCGGCAGCGTAGACGGGCCGAAGGGTCACGTAAATGATAGTGTTTGTGTATCTGAGTTTAACTTCTACTTAATCTGGCGGGCCGTTGTTTGTGCGCCAGCGCTTCGATCAGTTCGCTTGCATGGGGCGAACGGGCCGTGCCTTTGCGATAGACGACGCAGAATTCGAGCGCGCCGGAGCGGGCGCCCAACTCCACCGCCTGCACATGGGCCGAACGCAAGTGATCGATGCAGAGCGTATGAACGATGGCGCTGCCGACACCGGCTTCGACGAAAGTGGCGGCGGTGGCGCAGGTTGGCGCCTCCAGCAGCATGGAGGCGCGTGCGAGGGTTGCGCCGAGCCTGGTGTCTATCATGCGCCGTGTCGCGGTGGTCGCCGGGGGCACGATGAGCCGCTGGCCGGCGAGATCGGCCAAGCCCGGCTTGCGGTGCGCTGGAAAACTCTTCGGGTGATAGGCCAGTGAAAGGCCGGTTTGGACCACGCTTTCGCGCATGAGCCGCTTGGGCAGAGAGGGGAAAATACCAAGCGCCACATCGACATCCTCCTTGTCGAGCGCGACGAGGGCATCCGCCGATTTATAGACGCGCAAACTCACTTCAATCGACGGATAGCGGTTGAGGAAATCGCGAATGCGCGGCGCGAAGAACCAGGCGTGATCGCTGCCGACCGAGAGGACCAGGCGCCCTTCCGGCGCACCCCGCGACAGGTTGGCGATTGCCTGTTCGGCCCGCGCGAAGATCGCATCGACCTCGGCGAGGACTCTTTCGCCGGAGGGGGTGAGCACGAGGCGATTGGGCAGGCGTTCGAAGAGCGCGAAGCCCAGGTCGCTTTCGAGCTTGCGGATCTTGCCGGAGATCGCGGGGATCGACTGTTTGAGCCGGGCAGCAGCCAGCCTGAGACTTCCCTGACGCGCCACCAGATGGAAGGCGCGCAGACGTTTCAGATCAAGTGTGTCGATATTGAGCATGGCCGAAAGTGTTAGCACATCACGCCCGTATTGACCCTTGGTTTCCTGCATTCCGGGCGAGCGAGTTGACGTCAACGGCGGCCCCGATCATGATCGGGCCAAAATACAATTCTGGGAGGAATTGATGTCGCTCGTCTTTCGTCGCTTTGCCGCGATGGTGTTTTTCGTTGCGATGAGCTTGGGTTTCGCGCACGCGCAAAGCGTTGAGAGCTTCTATAAAAACAAGCAACTCACCATCCTTGTCTATGCTGGCGCGGGCTCTCCCTATGACGTTTATGCACGTCTGCTCGCTAAGTATCTGCCTGAATATTTGCCCGGCAAGCCAGCGATCATCATCCAGTATATGGTTGGTGCCGGCGGCCTGAAGGTCGTCGATTATATGAACCGTATCGCGCCGCGCGATGGCTCGCTGATCGGAACGATCGGGCGTGGCCTGCCGTTTGAACCCATGCTGGGCGCCCGCGATGTCAACTGGGAGCCGTTGCAGTTCACCTGGATCGGCAGCATGAACAGCGAGGCTTCGCTCGCCATGGCGTGGAATACCGCACCGGTGAAAACGCTCGACGATTTGAAGAAGACGGAGCTGATCGTGCCTGGCACCGGCGTGGGCGCGGATTCGGAAATCATACCACGCGCCATCAACACGCTGGCCGGCACCAAGTTCAAGATCATCTCCGGATACAAGGATACGAACGCGGCCGCGCTCGCCATGGAATCGGGTGAGCTCGCCGGCATCGCCTATTGGGCGGTCAGCGCGCTCATGGTGGTGCATCCTGACTGGGTTCGCGACAAGAAGATCAATATCCTGTTTCAGACTGGAAAAACCGACATTTCCTTCCTGCCGGGGCTGCCTAAGATCCGGGACTCGGTGACCGATCCCATCGACAAAAAGGCGCTAGATTTTCTACTGGCACGCGAAATCATCGGACGCCCGTTTGTCGCGCCGCCGGGCTTGCCGGCCGATCGCGTCAAGGCGCTGCGTCAGGCTTTCGTGGAATCCATGCGAGATCCCGAGCTCAAGAAAGATGCCGAGCGTGCACGCATGGGCATCGATCTTGTTACCGGCGAGGAAGTCGATGCTCTTTTGAAGGATGCTGCCAATTCGCCGACGGAGGTGTTGGATCGCGTCAAGCAGGCGCTCGGTCGTTGATTGCAACGCTTGCGATCACCTACGGTTTTGACGTGAACCATTTTTGCCGTTCGGAAACGTTTTGATATTCGTTCCACGATGCAGGAGCCGCTTCGTCGCAAGTCTCGGTGCATTCCTTGACGAGTGCGGATTTTCTCTTCATGTGAAAGCCACACGCCAACAGGCGGCCTCGATGCCGCCGTGGCTACGCCCAATACAAAGGAGGATTTCATGCCGCATGACGGACCCGAACACTGGCATGAACCGACCACAGGGCAGAATGCCGGCTTTGGTAAATTCACCCGTCCGCCGATGCCTTACGATAAGTTCATGGAAGGCGAAGGGGTGCCGGTCTATCGCGATATTGGCGTGCGCACGGTACTCGATCTACCGCTCGCACCGTGGAAGAGGCTCGGCGGTCGCGGCAGCTATATCCAGCTCTTCGGCACGGAAGGGCTCTGGGGACAATATGTGGTGGAAGTGCCGCCCGGCGGCGCGCTGAACCCGGAAAAGCATCTCTACGAGAAAGTGGTTTTCGTCGTCGAAGGGCGCGGCACGACGGAAGTGTGGCGCAACGGACCAAACAAGCAGGTGTTCGAGTGGCAGAAGGGCTCACTGTTCTCCATTCCGCTCAACGCCAATCACCGCTTCGTCAACGCCACCAATACACCGGCACTGCTGCTCTGCGGTACCACGGCGCCGAACATGATGAACCTTCTCGACAATGAACGCTTCATCTTCGAATGCGATTACGAATTCAGCGATCGCTATTCGGGCGCCGCCGATTATTTCAAATCGAACGAGGATGTGCTGCCCGATCCGGTGCGCGGCCTTGCCATGCGCCGCACGAATTTCGTGCCGGATCTGATCAATACGGAGCTGCCGCTCGATAACCGCCGCTCGCCGGGCTATCGTCGTGTCGAACCACACATGACAGGAAATCGCTTCTATTTGTGGATCGGGCAACATGAGACGGGGCGCTATTCCAAAGCGCATAAGCACATGTCGGCGGCGGTTCTGCTGTGCCTGAAGGGTAGGGGCTATACCTACACCTGGCCCGCGGAGCTTGGCATGCATCCCTGGCAGGATGGTTTCGCCGACAAGGTGAAGCGACAGGAATATGAATACGGCGGTCTCGTTTCCGCCGCGCCGATGTCAGGCGACTGGTTCCATCAGCATTTCGGTATTGGCGCCGAGCCGCTGCGCGTCAGCGCCTGGCACGGACCCAACAACCAGCGGTCGCGCAAGCCAGGTCTGCCGGGCGAAAAGGTGATGGACTATGGTGCTATCGATCTGAAGAAGGGGGGCAGTGCCATTCCCTATTGTGACGAGGATCCGCATCTGCGCCAAGAGTTCGAAGCCCGCCTGCGCGAGGAGGGCTTGAGCAGCCGCATGAAGCCTGAATTTTATACCGACGCATCGGCCGCCGATGCGGTTGGCAACATCATGTAGCGGCCAATTCCATTTTTGGTCGAATACTGAACGCCACGTTATGGAAGTTCAATGATCTTAGGATTGATCGTTCCCAATCTTTGAGCGCCGGCAGCCGTGATAACGACTGAATCGCCCCAAACGACATCGGTGTGGCCGTCGCGGATGACCATTGGCTTGATGATGAACGAAGCGTTTTCTTCCAGCGGCCATCGCTTGATCTCTTCTCCGGCAGAGAAAATATAAATGGGTGCATCATCACCTAGCCCGCGCCCGTGCATCAGAAAGCGAATTCGACAGGGTGTATTCTTTGCGACGGCTTCCGTGCGCGTTGCCAGTTCACCGAGCGTGATGCCAGGGCGGGCTAGCTGGCAGCACAAAGCGAATGCGTCTTGCTGAATCGTCCACATCTCACGATAGGTGTCGGGGATGCGCCCCAGAACCGCCATCAGCGTCACCTGTCCGCAATAGCCGGCGTAGCGGCCTTCCACTTCGACGCGGATGAAATCCCCCCGTTCCAGAGGGCGGGCATTCGGAGGGCCGGCCGAGGCCAGGGTTTCGGGCGCGCCGGCTGACCACATGATCATCGCTGGCACTTCACTGCCATTCGCGATCATGGCTGCCAGCATCGCGGCATAGACTTCATTTTCAGTTCGTCCGACGCGGGCCGTCGCTTGTAGCGCGGCGATCGCCATTTCTGCCTGCTCGACGCCGCCACGGAGGAATTCGATTTCCTCCGCTCCTTTCGTGTAGCGGGCGAGATCCAGAAGGTGCGTGCAATCGGCTATTTCGGCGTCGGGAAAGGCCTGACGCAGCTTCTCATAGAAAGCGTGCGTAACAATTCCATCGGCGAAGCGGGGTATTCCGGAAAGCCCGGCGAGGCCGATACGGCGACACCCAGCGCCGAGTTCCTTCAGCCGCATCAGAATGCCGTCTCCGAAGGCGCGGCCGTTGCTGCGAATATCGGAGACCCAATCCTGCTGCGCATGCCATTTCGCCGGGACGACATCAGGAACCACGATCGCGGTGACCTGGTCCGTGCGCGGGAATATGGCGCCAACCTCGAAAGAGTAACCGCCTAGACCGGTCAGGTAGCGCGAGTAGGCCGAGAAGTGATCGTGATGCCCAGTGTGCGGGGGTGCAATGATGACGTCGAGGGACTCGCGCGCCATGAGCTCTCGAACGCGTGCCCAGCGGCGATCACGCTCGACGAGTGTGAAACGCGGAGCGTTAAACGCCTGCATGCTTTATCTCTCCATGCGCCCGTGTTGTAGTTGCTAAACGGCCTGTCGGGCGCTTCGGGTCGCATCCGTATCTTTTGCCGGATCGAATCCATAGGTCAGCGGATGAACGTGTTGGCATTGCGGGCAGGTACGCAGGCCATCGTCGGCGTTGAAGCGGCTGACGCCGGCTTCTGCTTCATCGAGAAACGTTTGAAATCCCGTGCCCGCGACGTCGATGGTTGTTGCGCCGAACAGAGTGCCGCAGCTCGGGCAGACCCAGCCGTAGCTGACCTCGCCCGGCCGTGCCTCTGAACCGCCGATACACAGCGTGTAGTAGTGGCCCTGGGCTCCTGGGGCGTCGAGCCAGACCGCGTCAACGTCGGCCTTCATCCAATAGCCGAAGAGATGGCGGATCTCGAACCAGGTCGATCCCGTGACGGGATGCAAGATCGCGCGATTGGAACTGATGGGAACAGGCAGAACGCGCTGGCCGATGAGTTCATGCAGCAGATAGGGCGAGGCATTCTGGTTGAGATTGCCGGACCAGATGGCGTAATCGCCGAGGAGCGGCCAGCCCGCCGAACCATCAATCATCGAACGCGTATAGGACAGAAGCGGGCCGCCGCCAGATGCGATGTGCGGTTGCGGACTTACCATTGCTTGCGTGCCTCGCGCGTTTCCGGCGTGTCGGTGCTCATGAAGCCGGAATAGGCCAGCGGATTGACGTGGCCACAGTTCCAGCAGGTGCGTAGGCGAAGGTCGGCGTTGTATTCGCGCACCGCGGCAAGTTCCCAGCGCCAGAAGCCGCGAAAGCCTTCGCGTCCGGTGGCGTATTCGCTCATGTGAAGGAGCGATGTGCATTCCTCGCAATACCAGGCGGCGCGATCGGTCTCTTCGCCCGTCGGACGTCCCATGATGATGACGATGTGATCGGGATCGCCGTTCACGCCCGGTACTGGAATGATCACCTCATCCTTGTCGTTGATGTGCCAGTAGCCGAAGACGAATTGCGTGTGATGCGGCGTGCCGGCACAGGTGATGTGGGCGACGTAGGGAATGCGCGGCACTTGAACGATGCCTTTGGGACCGATCTCGAAATTCTTGCGCTCCTTGACCAGTTCCATCGCCAGCTTGGCATTGCCGATCTCCTCGCGCTTGGCGTTAACGACCTGGCGAATACCATAGACATTGTCGCCGATCGGCAGAAAGCCTTGTAGCTTCTTGATCACTCTATCGTTCAGAAAGTCCCAGTCTTCGTGGACCTTTTCGATCGGTTCATCGACATAGATGTTTGTGTACATGCCGAACCTCCCATCCAGTGCGCCATCGTTGCAATTGGCGCTCTGCGTATTCCCATAAAAATGAGTTTGCCATTTTGACAGGAACATGTCAATTTTTCCAAACGCAAAATTTGAGGGAGGAGAGCGGCGAATGGCGTGGACGACGATTTGCCGATCGGAAGAAATGCCGGCCGGCAGTATCAAACGAAAGCGATTGCCGAATGGAGATCCGATCGCAGTGGCGCGGTTGAAAGATGAGCGCCTTGTCGCTTTTCACAACGAATGTCCGCATTTCAAAGGACCGCTTGGCGTCGGCTCACTGCGGGACGCGACGATCATCTGCCCGTGGCATTTTTTCCGTTTCGATTTGATCACCGGAAAAGCTGTGGGAGTCGGCGAGAGCATCATGAAGCTCAAGCTCTATGACGTGCGCGAAGAGAACGGAGAAGTTGCTGTCGCTTTCAACTGACTCCGGAAAGGATACGGGAGGGGAATCGATGAATATGAAGCGTAAAGCCGGAATCGTTCTGGCTGCCATCTTGGCGGGTATTGGGATTGTCAGTCCGCTCGCTGCCCAGGAGCCGATCAAGATTGGCGTCTTGCAAGCGATGACCGGGCCTCTGGCGCTGGTCGGCATGGAATCAACCGATGGCTTCGTTCATTACTTCGAGCAGATCGGGAACAAGGTGGCTGGTCGGCCGGTCGTTCTCTACAAGGAGGACGATGCCGCCAATCCATCGCAGGGGCTTGAGCGCACACGCCGCTTGGTCGAGCGGGAGCGGGTTCATGTCCTGTCCGGTATCAGCACGAGCGCCATTGCCTACGCTCTGCGGACATATGTGGATCAGCGTCAGGTACCGCTGGTCATCATGGGAGCTGCCGGCGCCAATGATCTCACGGACAAGCAGGCTAGTCCCTATATCTTTCGGACCAGCTTCAGCAATCGCCAGCTCGGCGCGCCGATTGGGCAGTATGCCTGTCAAAAACTGGGTTTGAAAAAGATTGTTGTCATGGCGAGCGACTTCGTTACTGGCCATGAGCAATCGGCGGCGTTTCGCGATCAGTATAGCAAGGCGGGCTGCAACGTCGTTCGGTCGGTCATGGTGCCGCTCGGAACCTCGGATTTTACGCCCTTCCTCAGTCAGATCGCTTCGCTCGATGCCGATGGCGTCTGGGCTATGTTCTTTGCCGCCGATGCGATTGCTTTCGTGAAGCAGTATGAATCTCTCGGATTGAAGGCGAAGGTGCCACTCATCGGCCCCTCGGGTCTTATCGACCCGGCGCTGCTCGGAGCGATGGGCGCGGCCGCAGCCGGCATCGTGGCGCCGATCTATTATACGACATTGCTTGAAAATCCGGAGAACAAGGCTTTCGTCCAGTCCTTCAAGGTTCGCTATGGGCGCGAGCCGGGCGGCACCGCTGCCTCGGGCTACATCGCGGCTATGGCGATCGCGCGGGCCATTGAGGCTATCGACGGCAGGATCGAGGATAAACCGGCCTTCCTGGCGGCGCTACGGCAGGTGAAATTGAAAACCCCGATCGGTATCTTCGAATTCGATGCCAAGCAGAACGTCGTTCTCGATTTCTATCTCGGAAAGGTCGGACCGGGTGAAAGCGGATACACGCTGCAGGTGGTTGAGCCGCTGGAAAAGGCCGTCGATCAGTATGGCATTGCCCGCTGACGGATGCGTCGCCTCCCACCATTCTCTGAAAGTAGCGCCATGGAATTGCGTCTATGATGACCTTGCAACTGGTCAATGGGATTGCCTATGGCAATCTCCTGTTTCTCATCGCGGCGGGATTCACGCTCATCTTTGGCATCCTGCGCGTCATCAATATGGCGCATGGATCCTTCTTTTTGCTGGGTGCTCATGTCGCGATTTCGGTCGCAACCGCGACTCAAAGCGTTCTGGCGGGACTCATCGCCGGCTCTCTTGCCGCGGCGCTTCTGGGAGCCCTGATGGAGCGGGTCTTGCTCTATCGGATTCAAGGCAATTATCTGGCGCAGGTGATTGTCACGATCGGGGTGTTGATGATCGTTGGCGATCTCTGCCAGGTCTATTGGGGTGGAACACCACGTATCTTCGCGCTTCCCGAACACTTGCGGGCTTCGGTGCCGCTGGGCGCTCTGCGCTATCCTCTGGATCGTCTGATTCTCGTGATCATTGGCCCCGCGATCGCACTGGCATTGTGGTTCGTCATTGAGCGAACGGCGTTTGGTGCGAAGGTGCGCGCGGCCGTCGACGATGAGGAGATTGCCCAGGCCATCGGCATCAGCGTGCCACGGTTGCGTGTATTCGTCTTCGCCCTAGGCAGTTTACTGGCTGGTCTCGCTGGAGCGCTCGGCTCGACCTTTATCGGCGCGAAGCCGGGCGTCGATCTTGATATCATCCTGCTGGCACTGGTGATCGTCGTCATTGGCGGGCCGGGCAGTCTCGTGGGTTCCTATGTGGCTGCGTTGATCATTGGCCTGATTGACTCGATCGGCAAAAGCTTGTGGCCGGAAGCCTCCATGTTTCTCCTCTTTGCGCCGATGCTCATCGTGCTGATCGTGGCGCCCCATGGCCTTTTCGGCAAGCCATCCGGCCCGGCCGGCGCGGTACGGCAGTTCAAGCCCATCACAATCTCTTGCCCCAACTGGCTTTGGTCGCTGGTCAATGCGGGACGGCAGAGCGCCATGCGCTTGTCCTGGCCGATTGCGGCGATCGTTGCGCTTGTCGCCGCCATCGCCGTGCCGTTTTTTGGTTCCGGTTTCTCCGTGACGGTGGTTGGCCTCATGCTGATCTGGTCGATCTTCGCCATCGGTCTCAACATCATGCTCGGTTATGGCGGTATGCCGTCTCTAGGACATGCCTTGTTCTTTGGGGCTGGGGCCTATGCGATGGCGTGGTCGGGTTTTGCTGGGTTGAACGCCTATGTCGGTCTCCTAGCCGCCGTGGCCAGCGCTTGCTTCGCCGCATTGTTTCTCGCTGCGGTCGCTTTGCGGGCGCGGGACGCGCAGTTGTTGCTGGTCACCCTGGCGGTCGCTCAGGTAGTCTGGGGCGTGGTGTTCAAATGGCGTTCCATCACCGGAGGCGATGACGGGCTCATTCATCCGCAGGCGTTTCCGCAGATATCAAGTGATCTGTCGACGAATTTCTATCTCCATGTGATCGGGGCTTTCGCGATCGCGATGGCTGCCTATGCCTGGTTTGCGCGGTCGAACTTTCGGCTCTTGCTTACGGGCGTGCGCTCCAACGAGCCGCGCCTTCTGGCGTTGGGGTTCAATGTCGATGCCATTCGTCTCAAGGCGATCGTTCTGTCGAGTATTTTTTCCGGTTTTGCGGGTGGGCTCTATGCCGTCTATTCGGGGTTCGTCGCACCGGAACTCTTTGGCGTCCATACGTCGGCGAAAGTGCTGTTGATGACAATCATTGGCATGGCAGGAACGTTCTTTGGTCCGATCATCGGCGCTGTCAGCATTATCGGCCTGGAGGAGGTTTTCTCGGGCTGGAGCGAGCGTTCGAATACGCTCCTGGGCGCGCTTTATATCATCGTCGCGCTGTTCGGATTTGGCGGCATCAAGTTCGCGCGCCGACAGGTCACGGCGCGCAGAAGAATACCCGTCGCCAAGGCGGTGCTGCCATGAGCGTCGGCGCGCAGGCGGCGATCGCCGTCAAGGGGCTCAAGAAAGCCTTTGGCTCCGTCGACGTCATTCGCGGGATCGACATTTCCTTCCCCCGTCACGAGAAACATCTGATCATCGGGCCGAATGGTGCCGGCAAGACGACATTCTTCAACCTGCTGAATGGGCAGTATGCGCCAAGTGCCGGCCGGATCGAGTTTCTGGACGTCGACGTCACCCATATGCCGATACGACAGCGCGCATTGCTGGGATTGGGGCGGACCTTTCAGATCGCCAGTTTGTTTCAGGATTTGAGTGTGCGCGATAATCTCAGGATTGCCGCCGGTGCCCCGCAGGCGGCCCAGCGGAGCGATTTGCGGGCCGAAGAGAATATGGAGATTGCTCTCAGCTTTTGCGGTTTGAAAGCCAAGGCCGACGGGGCTGTGCGGCACCTCTCCTACGGCGAACAGCGGCGCTTGGAGATTGCGATGGGGCTGGCGACGGCGCCGCAGGTTCTTCTTCTTGACGAGCCGATGGCCGGTCTTACCCAGATCGAGCGCGGCATTGTGGCGGAACGCATTCTCGAAGTGAGCACCGCGACCAGCATTCTGCTCATCGAACACGACCTTGAAGTGGCTTTGAAGCTTGCCGACAAGCTGACCGTTCTGCACCTGGGCGAAGTGATTGCCCATGGGCCGGTGGAAAGTGTGATGGACGATCCGTTCGTACGTCAGATTTATCTGGGATGACCGATATGAGCGATCTGGCTGTTATTGATCTCGACGTGACATTGAATGGTGCCCACATTGTTCAAGCGGCATCCTTTGGCGTGCCAAATGGACGATCGATCGCCATTCTCGGCCCCAACGGCGCTGGCAAGACCACATTGGTGCGGGCGCTGATGGGGTTGGGCGCTGGCGTGGCCACTGGGCGGATTGCCATAGGCGCCGTCGAGCTGATCGAGCAGCCGGCGTGGCAGCGCGTCGATCATGGGCTCGCCTATGTGCCGCAGTCGCGCCGCATCTTTCCATCCCTGACGGTGGATGAGCATTTGACGGTTGCCATGCGGAAGGGAGACGGGGAGCATCATTGGACGCGCGAGGAGGTCTTCCGGCTTTTCCCCAATCTTGAGGCGCGCCGTAACGTCAGGGGCGGGCTTTCTGGCGGTGAGCAGCAGATGCTGGCCATCGCGCGTGCCCTGGTGAGCAATCCACGCCTGATCATTCTCGATGAGCCGACGGAAGGGCTGTCGCCCGCCATGGTTCGTCGGGTGATGGACGTCTTGCAGGAGCTCAAACGCAAAGGTATTTCGATCCTGTTGATCGAGCAGGATCACCGGTTCGCGACAGAAATTGCCGACGAGATTTATGTTTTGCAGGCGGGACGTATAGTGTTTCACGGCAATGCTGCGGACGAAGCGAACGTCAGGCGAGCCGTTGAGGCGACCTTTGGATTTGGCAGTGGGAACAGCGCGGGCGATGAGCAAGACAGTAAAGCGGGCGGGCCGGGCCAAGGGCGAGGCGAAAGTCGAAACCATTAGCAATAGTGGCGCGGCCTATACGGAGCTGATGTTCGAAATCTTTCGCATCCATGGTCGTATCAACACGCTGGGTGATCGCTTTTCGGCAGGTACCGGGCTCACGGGCGCACGTTGGCGCGTCTTGGGGTCAACCCTTCCAGAGCCGAAGCAGGTACCTCAGATCGCGCGGGAGCGCGGTTTGACGCGCCAGTCCGTGCAGCAGATCGCCAATTCTCTGGTTGAAGATGGCTTGGCCAAGTTCATAGAAAACGAGCGGCACAAGAGTTCGAAGCTTCTGGCACCGACGGCGCTGGGCCGCAAAACGGTCCTGCAGCTGAACGGGCGCTATCCGGCGCTTGCGAATTCCATCGCACGCGATTGTACCGCGGCGGAATTGAAAGCCGCGACTGTGCTGCTGACGAAACTGTCCAAGCGGCTGGATGACGAAATTTAGTCATTTCTGCCAGTCGGCAATTGCTGCCGCCAATGTTTGCCTCAGCGTATGGTCTCAAGATTGCTGCACATCGTGCGTAGCAGGCGGACCAATGTTGAGCGCTCCTCCTGCGACATGCCCTTGGCGAGCTGCTCCTCGTGCCGCTTGGAGCGGGCGATGAGTTCTTGCACGACTCGTTGGCCGTCGGGGGTTAGCTCGACCACCTTGACGCGTCGATCCCCCGGCGACCCGCCTCTTCGCACGAGCCCGTCTTGTTCCAGTCGGTCGATGATTGCGACCAAGGTCGATCGGCTGAGTGAGATCGCTTCCGCAAGACGGCTCTGTGGCTGTTTGGGGTGGGAGCCGATGATCGCCAGCAGGCCGAGATAGCGAGGCGCGATGCCATACCGGTCGAGACTGCCCTCGAAAGTCCGGTATGAGGCGATCTGGGCTAAGCGCAATTGATATCCGATGAGATCGTCTACGTCGCTCGATATCAGCTTGGCGGCGTCAGAAGCCGTCTCCATTCGTTCACTCCTCGATCAGCCATCTGGGCCGACAGCTCGGGCCGCCGCTTGACACGGCACCCAGGGACAATATAGTTCGGATACCAAACAATATGTAAGCCGAACAAACTGGCCTGTTCTGGGCCAATTGTTTCCTTGGCGCAACTCATAGTTGGATCGGGTGAGGATGACGAGCAGCGAAGCGCAAACCGCGTCAATTCGGGAGGATCGAGAAAGGGGCTCCGCTGAGGCGCCGCCCGTGGTTCTCGTCACGCGCGAGGGGGCTGTCGCGATCGTCACGCTGAACCGGCCGACTGCCCGCAATGCGATGTCTCCGGAGATGATGTGCCGGATGGCCGATCTCTTTGACGAGTTGGCTGCGGATGCGCGCGTTAAGTCCATCGTTCTGACGGGCAGCGGCGACCGCGCCTTCTGCAGTGGCGGCGATCTCAACCTGACATTGCCGCTACTGACCGGAGCCCGCGCGCCGAGCACGGAATGGGACCGCCGGCTGATGGAGGATGCGACCATTCTCGATCGCTCCAGCCTGAGGATGGAAGATTTCAACAAGCCGGTTATCGCAGCGGTCAATGGAGCCTGTCTGGCCGGCGGTTTCGAAATACTTCTAGCAACCGATATTCGGATTGTGGCCGAACATGCGATCTTCGGTCTGCCGGAGGTGCGTCATGGGCTGATCCCGTTTGCAGGAGCGCTCGTGCGGCTGCCGCGTCAGATTCCCTATTGCACGGCCATGCAGTTGATGCTGACGGGCGAGCCGATCGATGCGCCGACAGCGCTGCGTCTCGGCCTCGTCAACGCTGTCCTGCCGACTGCTGAAGTCCTTCCCCATGCGATCGCGCTGGCCCAGCGGATCGCCGATAATGGCGCGGTGGCCGTGCAGCGGCTCAAGCGCACGGTCCAGAAAGCGAGCGGCGCGACACTGGCGGAGGGGTTTGCGCTTGAAGACGAGAGCCGTCGAGTCGTCATGGCAACGTCGGACGCACGTGAAGGTCCGCGCGCTTTCATCGAGAAGCGGGCGCCCCGCTTCATCGGGAGGTAGGGATGAGGCTTGCAGGTAAGGTCGCACTTGTCACGGGGGCTGGGCGTGGCCTTGGTCTGGCCTATGCCCGCCATCTCGCCGCCGCCGGCGCGTCGGTGGTCGTCAACGACGCCGATCAGGATGCGGCCGAGGCGGCGGCGAAGGCCATTGCCGCCGAAGGAGGGCAGGCTGCGGTCGAAGCGGTGCCTGTCGGCGATGCAGCCGCCGCGCAACGTTGCGTCGATCGTGCTGTTACTTCATTTGGTCGGCTCGATATTGTCGTCACAAATGCGGGTGTCCTGCGGGATAAGGTTCTCTGGAACATGTCGGACGAGGAGTTCGACGCCGTCATCACAACCCATCTCAGAGGCACTTTTACTGTCGCGCGCGCGGCGGTGCGTCAGATGCGGGCGCAGGGTCAAGGCGGCCGCCTTATCCTGGTTTCATCGGTCGCGGGGCAACGTGGCAATTTTGGCCAGACCAATTATGCCGCCGCTAAAGCCGGTATCGCGGCATTGGCGCGCACCTGGGCGTTGGAATGCGCGCGCTCCGAGATCACTGTCAACGCTATCCTTCCCATCGCTCTTACGCGAATGGTCGCCACGATTCCTGGTTTGGAAACGCATGTTGCGGCGGTTGAACGGGGCGAGCCCGTTCCCACGGCGTTGCAAACAGCAGGCATGGGCACGATCGATGATGTCGCGCCGCTCGCCGTGTTTCTAGCATCGGATGCAGCTGCGGGGATAACCGGCCAGTGCATCGGGATCGGTGGAGACCGGCTCGCGCTCTGGCATCACCCGCGCGAGAAAGTGGTTACGCATCGTGCCGGTGGTTGGAGCGCCGAGGCGATCGCGGATGCGTGGCAGAGCGCGTTTGGCGGCGAGCTTGAGGATTATGGCGTGGAGCAACCGCTGTGACCCGAGCCATCCACTCTCGGGCTGATATCGGAGCAATTGAGGCGGGCGGGTTCGATGCTTTCCTCTCTTCGCCCAGCCCGTACGCGCTTTTGCGTCGGGCCGCAAAGCTATGGCCGGAGGCCTGCGCGATCCGCTATCTGCCGAGTGACGGTAAACCGGACCAGAGTGTGAGCTTTGCCGCTCTGTTCGATCATGTGAATCGTGCGGCGGCGCTTTTCCGGCGGCTGGGCGGTGGACCGGGTGTCGCTGTCGCGGTGATCATGCCGCACACGCTGCATACGCAGATCGCACTCTGGGGGGCGGAGGCGGCAGGCCGAGCTTGTCCGATCAATCCGATGCTGCAGAGCGATCATCTGGTCGCCTTGCTGCGAGCTTCGGGCACGAAGATCGCGGTGGTGCTCGGTGCTAACGCTGAAGTTGATGTCTGGGATCGTGTTTCGCAGGCCGTGCGGGCGGCAGGGAATGACATTGTGCTGCTCGATGCGGATGGCGACGGGCCGTCGCCGGGATCGGATGGACGTTTCGAAGCTTTGCTCGATCGCGAACCCGGTGAGGCGATGGCCGATCCTTTGCCCGACGCGGTTGCCTCGGTCTATCCCACCGGTGGCACGACGGGTGCGCCGAAACTGACCATTCATACCCATGCCAATGAAGCCTTCGTCGCCATGGCGGCGGCGCGTATGTACGGTCTTGCGCCAGGCGAGGTGATGCTGAACGGCTTCCCGCTATTCCATGTCGCGGGCGCCTTCGTCTACGGCTTATCGTGCGTTGCAGCGGGTGCGACGCAGCTCGTTCCAGGGCGGCTGGGCATGCGCAACCGGCCGTTCGTCGGGACATTCTGGCACCAGGTGGAGCGCCATCGCATCGCTTTGTTGGGTGCGGTGCCGACTGTGCTCAGTGCTCTTGTGACGCAACCGCTCGGCGATGCGAACATTGGCAGTTTGCGTGCTGCGCTGACCGGCGGCTCGCTGCTGCCGACGGATTTAGCCGAACGGTTCGAGGCTCTATCTGGTGTGCCCGTGCGAAACATCTTCGGTATGACCGAATGTTCGGGCATGCTCTCCGCCGAACCTGTGGCGGGGCCTCGTACTCCTGGTTCGACAGGCTTGCCTCTGCCTTTCACCGAAGTCCGTGTCATTCGCTCGGATCTCGGCGAGCAGTGTCAGACCGGTGAAGCGGGATTGATCCTCACGCGTGGCCCTCACGTCTCGCCTGGCTATCTCGACCCGACCCTTGGACGCACGACTTTTTTGGCCGATGGCTGGCTGGCAACCGGCGATATCGGTTTTCAAGACGAAGAAGGGCGCGTGTTTTTGACCGGTCGTGCCAAGGACGTGATCATCCGCGGGGGGCATAATATCGATCCGGCCGCGATCGAGGACGCTCTTATCGGGCATCCAGCGGTTTCCATCGCGGCGGCGGTGGGACAGCCTGATCGCTACGCCGGCGAGCTGCCCGTTGCATTTGTGGTGCTCGAGGCAGGTGCGACTGCCAGCGAGGAGGAGCTTCTGGCCTTCGTCGCGGAAGCCGTTCCTGAACCGGCTGCACGGCCAAAACGGATTTGGCTTCTCGATGCCATGCCGCTGACGCCCGTCGGCAAAATATTCAAGCCTGCGCTGCGGGCCGAAGCGGCTCGTTACGCGGTCGCCGCTGCTCTCGCGACACTTCCCGCGCTGCCTCGCGATTTGACCGTGAGCGTCGCGGCCACAGGCAACATCGTAGTCAGGGTCGCTGAGCTGCCGTCGGCTGATGAAGCGCAATTGCGTGCGGCGCTGACGGGAATGCCAGTCGAGATCCAATGTTCGCCTGCGTGAATGCGTGACGAGGTGATGACCGGCAAGGGTGGGAAAAACGAGGGAGGGTAGGACACATGGTTGATCTTGAGAAGAAGAGTGCGGGCTTGCTGAAACGTCCGACGCGTCGCATGGTTCTGCAAGCAGCCGGTGCGGGAACAGGCGCCGCTTTGCTCGGCACTTCGGCCCTCGGCCAGGGCATCTCAAACCGTCCCATCACGGTTATCGTGCCCTTCGGCCCTGGCACAGCGCCGGACACGCTCGCGCGCCGCATGGCAGAGTCTTTCCAGCAGCGTTGGAAACAGCCCTTCGTGATCGAAAATCGATCGGGGGCTAGCGGCACCGTCGGTACGACGACGGTCGCGCGTGCGCAGCCGGACGGGCATACGCTCATGATCAGCCCCAGCACGCTCGCCATGAGTCCAAGCCTTTATCGCGATCTTGCTTACGATCCAGTCAAGAGTTTCGAGCCTGTGTCACAGCTCGTGACGATCGGCTTTGGCCTGCTGCTGCATCGATCGGCGGGCGAGGACGTGGCGAGCTTCGTTCGGAAGGCGAAAGAGCAGCCAGGCGGCTTGTTCTATGGTTCGCCGGGCAAGGGAACACCGCATCATCTGGCGATGGAGCTCTTCAAGCAGAGAGCCGGCATCGACGTGACGCATTTTCCGGCAACGAGTTTCGCGGGCGCCTATACCGAGCTGCTGGCGGGCCGACTGAGCGCCATGTTCACGACCATCACGATCGCCAAGGCGCTGCCGACCGATGGCTCGGTCAAACTCGTCGGCGTGGCCAGCGCAGCCCGATTGCCCTCCGTGCCGGATGTGCCGACATTCGCGGAGCTGGGTTTCAGCGGCGTGGACATCGTGGACTGGTATGCGATGTTCGCGCCTGCCGGTACGCCCAAAGCGGTGATTACCCAGCTCAATGCGTCCGCCAACGAGATTCTGCAAAATCCCGATGTGAAGGCGTGGTTCGATATCCAGGGCATGGTGTCGGCGGGTAGTACGCCGGACCAGTTGCGAAGTCTCGTGACATCGGACATCACCCGTTGGGCACAGGTGATCCGCGATGCTGGGATCAAGCCAGAATAGAGCGTTCCGTGTTTCGCGAGGTCAGAATGCAGCGCTTCCTGATTGATACGCATCATCACATCTTACCTCCGCATTATGTTGCGGAGGTCGGCGCTCATCCCATCGGCTCACAGGGTGTGTCGGGGCGGGTGCCGGACTGGAGCCTCGATGGCTCCCTGGCGCTGATGGATGAAGCCGGCATTTCGACCGCCGTAACCTCTATCTCTGCCCCGGGGCTTGGTAGCCTGACCGGAGCCGCCTCCATAAGTCTCGCGCGTTGGTGCAATGAGTTCGCGGCCACGATGATCTGCGAGCGGCCGACCCGCTTCGGGATGTTCGCCTGCCTGCCGTTGGACAATATCGATGCGGCGCTGGCTGAGGCCGTCTATGCCGACGATATCCTTCAAGCGGATGGGATCTGCCTGATGTCTCACTACGATGGCGTCTATCTTGGTGAACGGCGCTTCCATCCTCTCTATGAAGAGCTCGATCGACGCCGCGCCGTGGTCTTCGTTCATCCGACCACGCCGGTGCATCCGGTTCTGGTCGGCGGATTGTCCGCCTCCATGCTCGAATTTCCCTTCGACACCACGCGCACCATCGCATCGCTCATCTTCGGCGGTGTAATGCGCTCCTATCCGAATATTCGTTGGATATTTTCGCACGCCGGTGGGGCGATGCCTTATCTCTCTGGCCGGCTGGAAACGGTGTCGAAAGTCAATCCCGGCCTGCGCGAACACATTCCGGATGGTCTGCCGCAGGCGTTACGCTCGGTCTATTTCGACTGCGCTTTGTCGGCCAATCCGGTTCATTTCGCCGCGCTGCGCTCATTGGTGGCCGATACGCAAATCCTTTTCGGCACCGATTATCCCTTCGGCCCAAAGCGACAGATGATCGAGACGGTCGAGGGTTTGGCCGACTTGAACTTGCCATCAAAAGCCGTGGCTGCGATCGAATCGGCCAATGCGCTGCGTCTGTTTCCCCGTCTGGAGAAGCGGCTCCAAGCCTGAGGCCGTAGCGCTCGACCAGGCATCTGCACACGCAATTTACTCAGCGCCGACAATCGGCTTTATTCATGCGCAAGACCAGTCGTTCTGGGGCCGAGTTGCATCGGCCGAAGAGACTGATAACGGATCTTGGATGAATGAGGCCAAGGAATGAGAACAACCACCAGGTCCGATCTACAGGTCCGCGACTTCATATTGGCTGCCATCCGCTCCGGTACCTATGGGTTGAACAGCAAACTGCCGACGGAGCGCGCCCTTTCCGAGCAGTTGGGTGTGCCGCGTTCGGCGGTTCGTGACGCCTTGGCCGTTCTCGAGAGCGATGGCGCCATCGAGCGTGTCATCGGCAGCGGCACCTATGTACGTGAAGAAGCGACGTCGCTTTCGAAGTCTGGCGCGGGATCTCCGCCAGACGCGAGCCCGGCGGAAATCATGCAGGCGCGTCTCATGGTGGAGCCGCAGCTCGCGCAGCTCGCGGCGATCAATGCCAACCAGCAGGATTTCGCCCGCTTCGATGAATGCATCCGAGAAGGGGACGCGGCTGACACGTTCGAAGCCTTCGAACATTGGGATGCGGCTTTGCATGATGCGATCGCGCGCGCGAGCCACAATCGGCTTGTCATCGAGATCTACGCGATGATCACCCGGGCCCGGGATCTCGCCGAATGGGGAGAATTGAAGCGCAAAAGCTTGAGCGCCGAACGGCGCGATCAGTATCGGCGCGAACATCACGCCATCGTCGCGGCCCTCAAGGGGCGGAACACCCAACAAGCGGAAGCTGCTCTCCTGGTCCACCTCGAGCACGTGCGCCAAAATCTATTGGGGCGATAGCCACCTATTGGTACACCAATTATATAATTGGTTGACAGCTTTGCATCTCTTCCGGTACCGCTTTCGCAGTACTCAGTTCGGATGCTCGCCTCATGAAGCTCGTCACCTTTCGCTTGAAATCTAAAAACAATCCGCAAAATCAGCGTATTGGTATTCTCTCAGGGGAGGGGATCGTCGATCTTTCGGCCGTTGAAGGCGCGCCGCCGTCAATGGCGGCCTGCTGCGCCTTGGGCGCGGACGCCAAAAAGCATCTCGAAGCCTGGCAGGTTGGTGCGCCACGTCTTGCAGCGGGCGATGTGGAAATCCTGGCGCCGTTTCCTCGCCCGGCGCGCAACATTTTCTGCGTCGGCAAGAACTACCACGAGCATGCCAAGGAATTTGCGAACAGCGGTTTTGACGCGACCGCCAAGGAGATCGTGCCGGAAGCGCCCGTTGTCTTCACCAAGCCGCCGTCCTCGGTGATCGGTCCCGGCATGGCCGTTCCTGGCTTTCTCGATCCGACAGCTTCGGTGGATTATGAGGGCGAGCTTGCGGTTGTGATCGGCGAAGGGGGCAGGGGCATTTCGATCGCCGCCGCGATGAACCATGTCTTCGGCTACACCATCGTCAACGACGTGACATCGCGTCATCTCCAGCAAAAGCACCGGCAGTGGGTTCTGGGCAAGGGAATCGACGGTTTCTGCCCGATGGGTCCGGTTGTCTTGACGGCCGACGAAGTGCCCGATCCACGCGCCTTGCATCTGCGCACATGGGTCAATGGCGAGCTTCGCCAGAACGCGACGGTCGCCGATCTGATTTTCGATATTCCGACCCTGATCGCGACGATCTCCAGTTATATCACCCTGGAACCAGGGGACATCATCGCGACAGGCACGCCTGTCGGCGTCGGGATCGGCTTCACGCCACCGAAGTTTCTCGGAAGCGGTGATGTCGTACGCATCGAGGTTGCTGGCATCGGAGTTCTCGAAAACACGATCGCCTGATCAACAACAACCACGTTTAGGGAGGAGACGTCATGTTGTTCAAGCGCATTCTGCTTCTGGGCTTTGCATCGCTGCTGCTTTGCGTCGGCGCAAAGGCTCAGACATATCCCAATCGGCCTGTCAGGATTATCGTGCCTTTTGGCCCGGGCGGACCGGCTGATATTTTTGCCCGTCTTCTCGGTCAGAAACTGTCCGAACAGCTCAAGCAGCCCTTCGTTGTGGAGAACAAGCCCGGCGCCGGTGCGGTCATCGGTACCGTTGAGGTCGCGCGCGCCGAACCGGATGGCTACACGCTGCTCTTGATGTCGAACACGCATACCGCAAACGAAACGCTGGTGTCGAAAAAGGGATATAGCCTGCTGAAGGATCTGGCGCCGATCGCGCCGATTAACGCCGCCGATCTCGTGATTGTCGTCAATCCGAATGTTCAGGCAAAGAATCTCTCGGAGTTCATCGCGTTGGCGAAATCGAAACCGAAGGAGTTGAATTACGCCTCATCGGGTGTCGGCACCCCCTATCACCTGGCGGCTGAAAACTTCAAAGCTATGAGCGGTACTGATCTCGTGCACGTGCCCCATCGCGGCAGCGGCGAAGCGCGGACCAGCGTGATCGCCGGACATGTGCAGATGATGATCGATTCGGTCACCACAATGGTGCCGACCGTTGTCGGCGGTCAGATGCGCGCATTGGCGGTTACGGGCAAGGCCCGTTCGGCCTTGCTTCCGGACGTTCCCACGGCTGAGGAGGCGGGGCTGAAAGGCTATGAGGCCACGATCTGGCTCGGCCTGATGGCACCCGCTGCCACGCCTCGGCCGATCATCGATCTTTTGAACAGTGAGGTTCGCAAGGTTCAGGCCCAGCCCGAGATGAAGGAACTCTATGCCAAGCAGGGCACCGTGGCCATGGAGATGAGCCCCGACGAATTTGGCGATTATATCAAGGCCGATATTGCAAAGTGGGCGAAGGTGATCGAAACCGCTCGGATCAAGGTGGACTGAAACGTGTCCGACACGTCGCCGCAGAACCGTGCTCGCGAAAGCCATATGCTGATCGTCAATGGTCAGTCTTACGCTTTCGATGATGCATCGCAGGCGAACCTATTAGATCTGTTGCGCAACCGGCTTGGGCTCATGGCCAGCCGTTTCGGTTGCGGCGAGGGCCTGTGCGGCGCTTGCCGGGTTCTCGTTGACGGTCAACCGATGCCGGCTTGTGACACGCCTCTGTGGTCCATCGCTGGCCGCGCGGTGACGACCGTCGAAGGTCTGGGTACGGCTGCACAGCCTCACCCCATTCAAACCGCACTGATCGCCGAACAGGCCATGCAGTGCGGTTATTGCATATCGGGCATCATCGTCAGCGCGGCGGCATTGCTGCAAAAGAACGCCGATCCGGATGAAGCCGAGGTCCGTGCCGCGCTCGATGATAATCTTTGCCGCTGCGGGGCGCACAATCGGATAGTACGCGCCGTGATGAGAGCCGCGGCGGCCATCCGCAGCGCCAACGAGATGCCATGACCAATCCGCCCGCACGATCGTTGCCGGCGAGTTTGCGCGCCACACCGATGCTGAACCGCTGGCTCGGCGTTTCGGGGGAGGGTCATATTGTTCTGACCCCGGGAAAGGTCGAGATTGGCCAAGGCATTCTGACCGTGCTCGTCCAGCTTTGCGCCGACGAACTCGACGTCAATCCGCATCGCGTGCGACTGCAACCCGCCGGAACCGAGCACAGCCCCAACGAAGGTGTAACCTCGGGCAGTCTTTCCGTGCAGGACTGTGGGATGTCGGTGCGCCATGTCGCGGCTCAGACGCGGCAGGTGTTTCTTGCCGAAGCAGCACGCCAACTTGGCGTATCGGTGGATGAACTCTCAGTAGAGGATGGAATCATCTGTGGGCCGGGCAATCTTTCCACGAGCTACTGGGAGCTTGCGCCACAGATCGATCTGGCACGACCGGTCGATCCGGAGGTTGCTCCCAAAGCGGTGGAAAGCCGGCGGCTGACAGGGCGCTCCTTGCCTCGCGTCGATGTCGCCGGCAAAGCATTCGGAACGCGTCCTTATATCCACGATATCGTTCTGCCGGACATGTTGCACGGCCGCGTGCTGCGGGCACCACGGCCCGGAGCGAAACTCGCGGCCTTGGGGGAGTTTGACTGCACCGGGACGAGGTTGGTTCGCGACGGCAGTTTCGTTGGCGTGATCTGCGAGAGCGAGGCGGCAGCGGACGCTGCGTTGCGGCGTCTCGAGGCGGCAGCAAGCTGGGCGGGCGGCTATGACATGCCCGACGCTCATGATCTTGCCGGCTGGCTCAAACGGCAACCGGCCGAAACCTCTCTTGTCGCCGAGCGGAACGCGAGCGATCCGGAGCCGCTGGTTTCGCTCCGCCGCAGTTACTTCAAACCCTATCTGGCCCATGCTTCGATTGCGCCATCTTGTGCGATCGCCCAGTGGAGCGACGAGACCTTGCACGTGATCAGCCATACGCAAGGCATATTCAATCTTCGTTCCGATCTCGCGATCGTCTTTGGTACCGCCGAAGAAAAAATTTCGGTGCAGCATGCCGAGAGCGCGGGCTGCTATGGGCACAATGGCGCTGATGATGTTGCCCTAGACGCGGCCTTGCTGGCACGCGCCGTTCCGGGAAATCCGGTGCGCGTGCGCTGGTCTCGTGCCGACGAACTCGCCGCGTCGCCGCTCGGTGCCGCGATGACGATCGACGTCGGAGCGCAGGTGAGTGCGGCGGGCGACATTCAATATTGGCACCACGAGATCTGGAGCAACGGCTACGTCGCGCGGCCCGGTCGAGGCGATACGCCGGCGTTATTGGCTGCGTTCGATCTGGCGCAACCCTTTCCGCTCTATATCGCGCAAGACCCTCCACTTGCCGGCGGTGGAGGCGCGCAGCGCAACGCCGTACCCCTTTATGATTTTCCCAGTTGGCGTATCGTCAAGCACCGATTGTTGACGATGCCGTTGCGTACGTCGTCGATCAGAGCCCTTGGCGCGTTCGGCAATATTTTCGCCATCGAGTCCTTTCTCGATGAGCTGGCCACCGAACTCGATCAGGATCCCCTCGCATTGCGGCTGCGCTATCTGGCGGACGAACGCGCACGCGCCGTATTGCAACGTGTTGCAACGATGGCCGATTGGGGCAAAGCGGCTATTCCCGACGGTCACGGCCGCGGTCTAGCTTTTGCCCGCTACAAGAATTCCAGCGCTTATTGCGCGGTGGTTGCCGAGGTCGACGTCAATGAAGAGCCGCGCGCGCGTCGACTTTGGATTGCCGTCGATGTCGGAGAGACGATCAATCCGGACGGCGTGATCAATCAGATCGAGGGTGGCGCGATCCAGGCGACGAGCTGGAGCCTGAAAGAGCAGGTTGCTTACGACGAAGAGGGCGTGACGAGCCGGTCCTGGGAAAGCTATCCGATCCTGCGCTTTTCCGAGGTGCCGGCCGTTTCGGTTGAAATCATCGATCGGCCAGAGTTGCCAGCTGTCGGAGCGGGGGAGGCGGCGCAAGGGCCGGTCGCGGCTGCGCTCGCCAACGCCATCTATAATGCTCTTGGCGTTCGCGTCCGGAAGCTTCCCCTCACGCGCGACCACATCATCGAAGCCATGGAATAACGATGCCGAGTATCAACATTCTTAGCGGTGGTGCCGCGCAGGCCCTCGTGCGGGCCATTGAGCCGGAGTTTCGACGGCGGACCGGTCTCGCTATTGACGGTGAGTTCGGGGCCGTCGGGATGATGCGCGCGAAACTCGCCAATGGCTATCCCGCCGATCTGGTGATCTTGACCGCAACCATCCTCGCCGACCTCGCGAAAAGCGGTGCTGTCTTATCCGATACGATTGCCGACATTGGCGATGTCGAAACCGCGATCGCCGTGCGCGAGGGCGATCCTTCACCCGCCATCGCCGATGGTGAGAGCTTGCGGTCGGCCCTGCTTGCCGCCGAGGCGATCTTTTTTCCCGATCCGAAGACAGCGACCGCCGGCATTCATTTCGCTGATGTCATCGATAAACTCGGTATCGCCGAAACCGTGAATGCTCGTCTGCGTCCATTTCCCAATGGCGCGACGGCGATGGCCGCCATGGCCAAAGCCTCCGAGCGGAGCGTGATCGGCTGCACTCAAGTCACGGAGATCAAGGCGACGCCCGGCACGAAACTGGTTGCTATCCTGCCGCCGGGCTTCGGATTGACGACGCGCTATACGGGGGGCGTTGTGAAAGGCGCCGCCGCATCCGAGGCGGCGCGTCATCTCCTCGATCTATTGAGCTCGGACGAAGCCGCCGATGCGCGTAAGCAGGCGGGATTCGTCTAGTCCGAAGCGCATCGATTCTGGTTGGGCCAGAGGCTACTCATGCAATCTCCAGGCACAGGTATTTGATCTCGACATAGTCCTCGATGCCATATTTCGAGCCTTCCCGGCCTTGTCCGGATTGCTTGATGCCACCGAAAGGCGCCAGCTCGGTGGAAATCAGTCCCGTGTTGATGCCGACCATGCCGTATTCAAGCGCTTCGGCCACGCGGAACACGCGGGAAAGATCCTTGGCGTAGAAATAGGAGGCAAGGCCGAACTCCGTATTGTTGGCCATTTCAATGACGTCTTCCTCGGTCTCGAATTTGAACAGCGGGGCGACCGGGCCAAACGTTTCCTCTCGCGCAACCCTCATTTCACGGGTCACGCCCGTCAGCACGGTCGGCTGAAAGAACAGTCCGCCGCGCACATCGGGCTTTCCGCCGATGGCGATTGTTGCGCCTTTCGAGATGGCATCGGAGATATGCGCTTCGACCTTCTTCAAGGCCTTGTCGTCGATCAAGGGGCCGGCGTTGACGCCGTTCTCAAAGCCATCGCCCACTTTCAGCGTCGAGACTTTGGCCGTCAGTTTCCGGGCAAAGGCCTCGTAGACGCCGGCCTGAACGTAAATGCGATTGGCGCAAACGCAGGTTTGTCCGTTATTGCGATATTTCGAGATCATCGCGCCTTCGACGGCGGCATCGAGATCGGCATCGTCGAACACGATGAAGGGCGCATTGCCGCCGAGTTCCAAACCTAGTTTCATGATTTGGCTGGCGCCTTGCCGCATCAGAATGCGCCCGACCTCCGTCGATCCGGTGAAGGTCAGTTTGCGGACGCGCTGATTTTCGGTGAATTCCTTGCCGATCGAAGAAGAGTCCGTCGACAGGATGATGTTGAAGATGCCGGCGGGCACGCCGGCCCGCTCGGCGAGCACGGCCAGCGCCAGGGCCGAAAGAGGTGTCTCGGCGGCGGGCTTGGACACCATGGCGCAGCCCGCGGCTATCGCCGGCGCCATCTTGCGGGCCAACATGGCATTCGGGAAATTCCAGGGGGTTATGGCGGCGACGACGCCAATCGGCTGCTTGATGACGATGATCCGTTTGTCCGGCTGATGGCCTGGAATTGTATCGCCGTAGACACGTTTGGCTTCCTCGCCGAACCATTCGACATAGGACGCGCCGTAGAGGATTTCGCCTCTCGCCTCCGCCAGCGGTTTGCCCATTTCCATCGTCAGGATGGTGGCGAGATCGTCGGCATGCGCGATCATCAAGTCGTAGAGCCGGCGCAGGATCGCGCCGCGTTCCTTGCCGGTTTTCTTGGCCCAAGCCTTCTGCGCGCCATAGGCGGCATCGATGGCGCGCTTTGTTTCCGCGCGAGTCATGTCGGGCAAGGTTGCAATGGTTTCACCGGTCGCGGGATTGGCGACATCGAAGGTTTTGCCGCTGTCGCTGGCGTCGAGCCAGGCGCCTCCAATCAAGGCCTTGTCGGTTGCGAGGGAACGGTCCTGCAATTTTGCGAGAAGCGTTTCGGATATTGCCACGATGGAGACCTTTTTTCTGAAGAAAGCCGTAGCGCCTGTCGGCATCGAGCGATCAAATTTGTATTATGGTATACCATCAGCCAAGAAATGGGCTGTCAAGGTACGGGATTTCGAGGCGACCGAAGGGCAGGAGCGGGGAGGCCGCATCCTTGAAGCTTGGCCCTGCGCCGGGCGCGGGAAGAATCGTCTCTCGGTCTGTTCTGCCAAGTGTGCCGCCTAGGCCGAGTCAGGTCGGCTCGAGCCGAGGGTCGCGTCAGCGCCGGGGAGGCGCCTGATATGCGTGGCATGGGGCAGGGGCGCTGTGATCGACTCGGCCGGCGGGCTCTTCGACGATTCGAAGGAATCGATCGCCATCCAACCGATGGGAAGAGGGCGGCGAGGTCACTTTCGCGGACGCGTGCGCGGAGATTCACAGATGCATGCCGCATCCTTACTGCCAAGTTCTGCCTGCGGCCGTGGGGGTATTGTCGTTTAGAGGATTATTGCGATGTTTTTTTGAAAATCCGTGTTGACACTTCGACGAGGCTCCACCTATAAGCAGCACACCGACGGCGACGCCGCTTCCAAGCGGCTGCCGGAACTCGGTTTCTTCGAGCTTCTCGAGGCGTACATCATCTGAATGGATCGGCCAGGTGGGTCGGGGCATTCAGGGCGATAGCGGTTCTTCTGCTATTAGGTGTAGGTCTTTGATACGGTTGCTGTTTGACAATTGAATCGGAAGAAAGAGAGACGTGGACGGCGGATGTCCTTGCGGATGTTCCTGGCAACGGGAATGTCGATGAGACACTCTGACGGTCACGTTCTTCTAAGTACACCGTT